>JGI24158J21664_10013104_pt1 | contig 10952 bp, 6 predicted proteins | sample Ectturendosymbi3_FD_21664 | JGI IMG/M metagenome (IMG submission 21664)
CTAATTAGATAATTAATTTGTTTATTTTAGATCATAACTTTTGAACCAGAAATGCTAGAAAGTCGATCAAAGGCTTAAAAGACTCGGACTCGAGCCTAGTTTCTAATGAAAACTTCAGCGAAACACTTTGGCCTAGCGGTTGGGCCTTAGGCCAGGCAACATAAGCCAAAATACCCTAAAACTACTTAACTTATGACGTCAGTCACAAAAAATCTGCAACCCTTAACACCAAAATTTTTTTCGAGTGCAATCAACCAGACTGGCTGATCCGTTTGAGTCCTTGAACAGCTCTCTAGTGGAATTGGTGGAAGAGCTAGGGCGTTGGTAAGGCTTCCGAAAACTGCTGTTTTTTAGGCCGAAATCGAAGTACGAATATATTGTACGCCGGTTCTCAAAGTGTTAACAATACCCGACAGGTAAAAATTATAGCTGTGAATATATTTTTTTGTGAAGAAAAACAGAAAGTAGGTCTATTCGTGTACCACCTTGAAGGCATTCGCATACCACTACTGGTACACGTACCACAGTTGAGTTTGGGAACCACTGCCATAAAGCCAATAAGCCTATTTGCATGGTCATGCTGGCAAGTGCAGTTGAAGGGAGTTTTTACTTCAAGAGAGTTCAGTGCAAGTGAACCAAAACGAGAACGTTAGAGCTGTGTGTTTACGTGGAGATTCAGAACAACTGGGTTGGTGTTCAGCACTGTGGTCTTTTGGCTAGCAGCACGAGCTTCACAAGTAAACTAATTCTTTTGGTCGTTGCAGAGCTGTAGGTTTTCCAATTACAAATGACAAGTCCTGATTACTGCAATATGGATTGTAAAACTAAGATAAAACCAACACGTATCATTTCAAAAGAGCAGACATGGTTTAAATTCACTCTTGCATTGTATCATCCAGCCAAAAGCAGGTGTTAGGGTGACTGCCAAAGTTGGAGCCTGCTTTGCGAACAAACACCCTTTTACTGACAAGCTTACTTACAAATCAAGCAACTGTAAATGTGCTGTGCTGACTTTATGAAAAGCTCATTCGACCACTGAAGCATTCGGTGAATCAGCAGAATCATGTCGGGTGACCAGGAATATGAGCAAACGAGCTCACTTAAAGTGTTATGTAATATGCCCTAATGTTGCATCCAGACTAGTTGTTTCCTGTTTGAGGGATCAGCTGGTAAAGGAAGCCTAAATGTGATATTTACATCAACCTTGAACAAATGTAGTGACAGGTTGTCACAAGGTAAGTTGGCCAGTAAAATCACCTAGAACAAATGTATGCCTGGATGATCAGCAACAGATGTAATGACAGTTTAGTCGTCACACGGTGAGATGCCTAGGCAAAAATGTATTTGCTGAAAAAGAGCTGGCATTTAGGAGTTGCAGTGGTATTTTAGAGCAACTGTTTGAAGGTTCTTATGATCTTCCAACTGTCAGATCTCAGCTTTGTTTTACAAAACATAGGCAAGCATTTCATAATGTTCAAAAAATATTTTGTGATTTATGCTTGCATGTGTGGGTTGTGTATTTTTAATTGGTTTCAGTAGCAGGGGTGCAAAATTTTCTGTGAATTTTAGTAGCGCGTACATATAAGCTTTGTCATACAGCATTTATATGCATAAAGTATAAAATGTAAACAACTTAGGAAAGAAAATATATTCAATCTATTTATTACCTATACTTATTTACAGTCAAAATTAAGGTTGGCTATCTTTTTTCACGTATGTACAGACAACATAAAGTAGCTGGCGCTATCCCCTTTCACATATATACAGACAAAATAAGGTTGGCTACTAATGCTCTTATGATGATGTATATGCCTCTGCCCTAGGCGTGCCATAATCTTATACTTCAGGGTACTCCAAACCAGGGCTGTGGAGTCGGAAATCCCATCATCTGACTCCGACTCCTGGCAATTTCGATTATCCGACTTTGGACCGACTCCGGAGCAACAATAGTGCTAGCCAGAATGAGCAAATGGAAATTTCAGTGATACAAGCCCCGAACGGTTGCATTCACAAAGTGTAGGTTGCGTGATGAGCCCAAAGGATGCTGCTTATCTGGAATGGCCCCTGAGTGAAGGTATGCAAGTTGGTGCGCTGACGTCTTTCTGAATAGCTATGATCATCTCTTGTTGAAGCGTCAAGCTGCTTAAATTGCCAAGTGTGGTGCTTACGCATGTTTGTGGCACAAACAGTCACAATTGGTGAGCAAAAGGTCTGCCCGGAGTCAGAGTCATTAAAATTTTCTGCGACTCCGACTCCTCAGGTTGAAAATCCTTCCGACTCCTCGACTCCGACTCCACAGCCCTGCTCCAAACTAAGGCCTGTGGGCTAAATCCAGCCCGCAAAGCCATTTAGTCAATAATGAAAAAAGAGTTATTTCAGTAAAATTTATTGATTTGGTAAAATGTAACATATCCCAAAAAATCACATCAAATAAGATGTCCAGCCCTTGAAATGTTGTGTAATAAGTTGTGTTGCCCTCTGTCAAAACGTCTGGAGACCCTGTTATACTCCATAAAAGGTCTGCACAACTCAGAAAGCTTGAAAGGCCAAATTATCAACATACAGTAAACCTTGGTTAATCCGGATTCGATTTGACCAACGATTTTATCCGGTTTGGGTGAAGATCCGGATTAACCAAAGATGGTTGTTTCTAGCCTGACGTCATCTGAATACTGCGATATTGGTGAAAAATCACTGAAATTGAACACACGTACAACCCAACAGCAAACTTTTGCTGAAGCAAAACGAATTTATTGATGTATTTACAATGGTACATCAGACTAGTAATCAGCTATATTCTGGCAGTTATGAACAATCTTAAGTTCGATTACTTGGCTGCGAAGAAATCTGGGATTTTTGACAGACGCAGTGATTTCTACAACTGGTCCATAAACAGTTCTTTTATTTGGAAGGTGATGCCAATGTCCTCCTGACATTGTACTGTGTACAATCCACTCAATGATGATGCTCTACACAAGTACACTGAACATTGACCAATAGACTGAAACCGTGGCAGCGTGATATTCAATGTGATATGCTATGCCTGTGTGTGACGTAATAATGGTTTCTACAATAAGTCTAATGTTGCGGCCGTTGTTATCATAATGCTAAACGTTTGTTGTTGATCGTAAGCATTCCTGTGTTGCGTCTGAGAGCTGCCGATTCTTTCCTAGAGACCAATCAATGCACTTAAGAACACAACAGCATGAAAGTGCAGAAAAATCTGCATTATGAGATTCAAAAAGAGCAGATTTTATCCGGAATTGACGAAGATCCGGATTAAAAACCCAGATAAACCGAAGATTTTTATAAAGAAGAACGTTAGAAATCATTCATACCGCCAGTTTTATTCAGTTTGGCGAAGATCCAGATTAACTGATGNTTACTGTATATTTGCTGCAGGTTGCCAAAGTCTATTTCATTTCGATGTAGAGATTTCATTGTGGTATGGAAGAAATTTTAGAATGACAATTACATATTAGAGGTTGAGCTTTTGCAACATTTGTTACAATTGAAAAAGTTCTTGCATGTCGCAAGAAAAGCTTTCGCAGGCTGCATGTGGCTTATGGGCTGTATGTTGCGCAGGCCTGCTCTATACTGTATAGTATACACACTACAGTACTATGTCCCTGCAAATCCCATCCGTGTACTCCAAGTTTTAGGTCACATGGCATGAGTGCATGACTGCATTTTTTCACCCCTGTTCTTTCGCAATCATGATACTTGGCAAAAGATTGGATTAGGATTGGCACAATCAATATAATTTATTGACATAAACAAATGAAAATATTTTTTTAGATAAAACAACAAGGTATTGGGTGACCAAAAAGTCATGTAGCCCATGGGGTGCATATATATGGATCCTATGGCTGTTCTGTTAGTTGATTTTATTTAATATGGTGGCAAAATTATATCTTGTTTTGCTGCTGTTGATATAAAGACTGCTATTATTTCCATCAGGTTTTTACCTTTGTTTAATATATTGGTGAGGTGGCCAGTTATAATTTTACATGTAAGGTTGGGATTGATGAAACCATAGTTCGTGGGGTGGTTATCAGCACAACTTGCTGTTCAGTGTAACTTGTTATTCACTCCTGAAGTTTTGGGTAAGTTTGATAATAGTAAATTTTCATGTGTTTGCATTGCTTCTGTATTTATTCGTCAGCTTTTAAAAGCTGCTGATACTTTGAATTTGCTGTATCATTTTTTCAGTAGATCCTCCAAGGTAAATTTTTATAGTAATTGACAATTCAAAGAATCATATATGGTATGAATATGGACATTGTAGTTCTCAGCTAATCATACTTATTTTTTCACTCTTTTTTTCTCATCTAGATAATTCCAAGTTGATGGTTTGTTTAAATATCTTCTGAAAGTACCACTGTACTGGATTAATGTGTTCATTTGAATTATCACTTCCATGTTGTAGTACTCCTAAGCACTCTAATGGATTGGAAAAGTTTGCTGTTATCCACTAAGCTCAGACAACAATATCTCTGCACCAACTTATGTGAAACGTCTTTTGCACAATGCAACTTGCTCTGTTTCAATTCCTGTGAAAACATCACAGTCTGTAAGCTTTTCTAATAACTCCTGTGTACATATGTGTGTATCTGATAACAACTGCAGTGATGAGAATTCTGTTTTGCAAAGAAGTGTTGATGTACAGCAGCAAATTTTTCAGTTTGTTGAGGAATCAAAGAAACAGTACAATGGTTTGTGTAGTTTTTTCATAGTGAGTTGCAAGCCATTAGATTTTGTCAGCACTATGTATTACGTAAGTGGGATGTATAAATGTCAACTGAAATTTGGTGTATGTATACAAGGAGTGTTTGGCTTGTCATATTTTTGCGTACTTCCTAAAGGATTAACTGAGATCAAAACCGACACTGGCTTGGAAGGTGATTGGTGTGGGTTAATACCCCTAGGACATCCAGTGACTGTTTCTACGACAGGGCTCAAATGGAATTTGCATGATGATATAATGGAATTGGGTGGGCTGATAAGTACTTCCAATGAGTTAACTGCATGTGGAAAAGTCACTGTTAGTGCTGACTTTCCAATACTTTGGGTGATTGGCATCAAGGATTAAGTCCAACATTTAAATAATACTGTAGGACTGTTTCAATAGCGATCTTGTAAAATTTGGTTTTATGATCTGTCCTGGACTTGGTCATAACTGTAATTACTGTCTGTAGCACCGCAGGTGTAGTCAACTTTGTTAGTTATTTATTTTTTGATTTCTTTTCTTGCCCTTATGTTTGTTTTGCAGTGCAAGTTGACTGCATTCAACCTGCGAAATTGTTGATGCAGTGCAGTCTGTTTTTGTAAAGCATACTTCCTGCTTTTTCACTGTTGCAATGCCATTATGTGTGGTCTTATAGTTTTCGCCCATCACCTCTCAAAAAATAATGTTGATATCGTACATTTTTTGCACTGTCAGTCGTGTACCCAGAAAAGCAATTGGAGGGGCCGAAAATTGCCTGCTTCAATAAATAATTAGCTTTATGCGTTCATGGATATCTTTGCTCAAATTTTTATTCATTGGTGGTCAAAATTTGGGAGGAGTGACTGCACCTTTCGCCTTTTCCTGGCTACGCCTCTGGGCACTGCACTCCTTTAACCATGTGCAAATAGTGTTCTTAAAAAGAGCGATTTACCTATTTATTTGCCAGCAAATCATGCAATGTTCAGCAATTAATTGAAGTTTTGGAACATATCTGAACGCTCATGTACATCTACTTTATGCTGTTAATGCCAACGCAAATACTTTTACACGCATTTGTTGATTCGTGCCGTGAAAGCAAACTGTTAATGAATTCTTATTGAGCACTCCGTTATGTCTGCGTGATACATCTTAGTTTGCTTCCGTAAGTACACTGCTCTGTAGTTATTGGTTGCTTTACACCAGACTTTTGAAATATGCCATCAAATGTTGCATTTTGTGTCTACCATTGTTCCTCAATTATCAATATGGCTGATACAGTGATGAATAAACTATTGAAGTCGGACTTGAGAAATTACGAAGCACTTGCAGTTTTCGTAGCAGCGTGGGTTGCAAAAATTGTAGTTCAGTTTTATGAAAGCACGTGACTCCAATTGACGATTTTATGCAGTACAGAGCAAAGTCGCTCGGCTTCGATTGAACGTGTGTTGGTGGACAATGGACATTAGAAACGTGCAAATACGAAAAGCGCAGTCACAATGGCGGTGGCCACGATAATTTCTTGCTCAACTAAAATATTGATAGAAAAAGCATTATGCAGATCTTGTGCTTATACCATCGAGTGTCACAAGCGCTTTCGCAAAAAAATTTGACGAGCAAATGGTGGCTTTCATCCAAAGTAGAAACTTAGAACTTAACTACAAGCCTTGAAACTTGTCAATTCAGTTCCGAAAGAAGTGCCAGAAAAAGGCAATTTAAACAAGGGGAATTTGGTATTTAAATGTTAGGACTTCGTTGTTGTTTGCCCCCACACAAAAATTTCTGGCTCCGCTCCTGCGAGTAACAACCGGTATGTGTCGTCATCAACAACTTCGGCCGTCACGAACAACAACCCAGCTGTCATGCATTTGAGAAATATTGAATGCAGGCCAGAGGGCTTCTAAACTATCGTTTTAAGATATTGCTGGCTGAAAGTGATCTGCTGTATATATCAAAGAAACGAACTTGAACGTGAAATTATGCACACAACTGGGATGAGCCAAAAATCTGGTGGGCCATGATGACCCCAGTGGCGTAGCTAAGGGGAGGCGGTCCGCCCCTGCCGTCACTTTTATGGGTGCGGTACTATGGTCTGTGCTGTAGGCTACAAACCTGCAAAGGCTTTATTGAAATAAAAGTGGTTTTCATGTCGGGACATTACTCGCAGTTGAAGGACGTTTTTGATTTTGAGTAATTTAAACCATGGGATGTGTGTTGAAGCGATTGTTGTCTTATCCAAACAATAAACTATCGTGCATCACGGATGTTGTATCAATAGGCTTTTTTTTACATGAAGTTTCAACACGCTTTATCAACTCACTTGGTGCCAAATTTTAGTGATTCACTACACGGTTGATTGATCGAGTGTTGGGTCGTTGTTGACGTTTGAACGTAGTCCTTGTATGACGTTGCAGAGCTTAGTAGGAACATGGTGGATGGCTATGGGCAAACGTGTGACTTTGGTGAGCTCTGAGGTTTTGTAAGTGATCTTAAGTTTTGTACCTGCGAGTAAAAGCGCGTTGTTGGGTCTAAAAAACATTTCTGGGTAATTCTCATGAATGTGTAGTTAGATTTGTGCTCGTCAAAATAGATTTCCGTGTGTGTGGATAAATATAATCTAGCTCAGTATACTTCAACAGGCGTTCNGTGGAACCCTNGTGTTCCGCAAAACATGTATTGGGGTTACGTAAGTTTTAAGGGTTCCGTGAGGGTTCCTCGTTTTTTTAGGGGAAATGATTTCTTGGTNCNCGAAAAGCGGAGGTGCTAAATAGCCTTATAATGATTTCTTGCTTCACTATGTTGATGCGTCATTATGAAAATTTTTAGATCACCGTGCTGCATTCAGATTGCAAGTAGGCCAGTTATTTGTACAGGAGGTTGAGTGCAGTTAATAGCCGAAAAAGAAATATTTACAGTTGTTGCGTGGCTTGTTCATTGTTGTGCAATTAAGAAGAACGTTACTGTTGCATCACGGTTATACGATGTTGCCGATGTACAGTTCACAGTAGAAAAAGAAGCCCCCCATTAAACTTCTGCAGTTTATTCAAAAGTATAATCTTGGGAGCTTTATTCCAAATATAGTAATAATGCTGCGAATTTTCCTTACAATTGCCGTTTGTGTTGCTACTTGTGAGAGGAGTTTTTCGAAAGTAAAAGTGATAAAGAATTACTTAAGATCTAGTATGAGCACCATGTGGTTGAGAAATCTTGCCACACTGCCTATAGAGCAATAATTGACAGATATAATATAAATTTTGACATTGCCATTGAAGAATTTGCCAACAAAAAGGCAAGAAAAGTTACTGTGCAGAAAATTGTAGTTTTCATTCCAGAAACAAAATAGTCCTAATTTTTTACTATTTTTCCCTATATGTCATTTTTGCTTTTTGTTTAACTGTTACTTACAATGTTAGAGTTTTTTGTGTTTATTTAAAACATACCATATTTGAGCATGTGAGAGTGCTGTAATATTATAATGGTGCACAAATTAGTTAATATATGTACAAAGCTTGAAGAGGGAGTTATTGTGCAATACCTATTTTATGGGCTTCGAGGGCGCCAAATTCAAAGGCCGCCCCGGGCAGCCCACACTCTAGCTACGCCACTGGATGACCCACCCAATCCTAGGAATCGCCACTGCAGGGGATGAACAAGTCCACCTTGGATTTTGAAATTTGACATTTTCCTATTAAAATTTTGCCAAAAAAGTTGTTCCCTTAGTTTGGAGTGGCTAAAATGAAATTTCACCAATTTTGGCGCTCCCCCGGAAAAATCTTCCTAACCCTGGAAAAATCATTCCGACGCCCATGGACGCCGGCGATTTATGTTAGCACATATGCTGTTATGTGTGTAATGTGTATGTAATCCTGAACAACCACGGAAAGGAAGATTTTGTTTCTTTAGAAAGATTACAGTATGACTTCAATTACAGCACTCAAGGATTTCCTTCCCTATCCATGAGATCCTACATCTCTTTCTCAATTGTCTGATGAAGCTGAAGTCGCAGTGTGTGCTCATTCTGTTTGTCAAAGCAATCTTTGTGGCTATTCATTGAAACAAATCCTTTCACAGCTAAGAGTAGGACACTCTAAGATCTCGCAGAGTATGCATTTCGCCTACTGTGTAGGCATCAGCTCTTATTCAAATAAAATCTCTTCGTGGCTTTTTGAATTTTCGTGATGAAAAATACATAGATTTAGACACCAGAAATCAGCAGAGTTTGTTTGAAAAGGAAACAAACCAAGACCTATTTGCCGGTCGAAACAACTTGCAACAAGAACAAAATATAATCCTGAATCCCTATTGGAATAAAGCAACAATGATATGCGAACCACATCACCGTTTCAGCATCTTGTGAAATCATTTCTTACTCAAAGTTCAAAAAATCTTTCTCGTCTACTTCGTTAATAATCTTTATGGTTGTCCGTTGAAACGAATCCTTTCACAGCTAAAAATAGGACACTATGATCTCGCAGAGTATGCATTTCGCCGACTGCGTAGGCATCAGTGGTGTGATTAAGGGGAGGCGAGCGAGGCACTTGCCTCGTGCCCCCCGTTTTGGGGGGCCCCCTCGAGTTGTTAACGCGTGTAGATTTCTTTATTTTTTGTGAAAAAAAGTTATCATCCACTCATATAATGTACTACAAAGCAGATCGTGAGCAAGTAGCCAACTCTACTTTCAAAGGCTCCCCTTAAACTTTGCAGGTAGCCTACTTTGCCTTCAAAGGGACCCAACAGCAACTGCAATTTGAAGGTGATCTGTTTTCAAAGGGGCCCCTACAGCCACTGAAATGCATAAGTGCTCTATTTTTGAACTTCATTGAAGGGCCCCCTACAGAATCTGTAGTGTGTAAGTACTCTGCTTTCAAATGGGCCCCCAATAGCAATTGCAATGCACCTTGCTTTCAAAGGGGCCCCCAACACCACTGTAATGTGAAATTCCTTGCTTTTAAAGACATCCCCAACAGCAATTGTAAGTTGTAAGTACCTTGCTCTCAAAGGTTCCCCAACAGCAACTTTAATGTGTAAGTATCTTACTTTCAAAGGAGCCTCCCACAGCAACTGTAATATGTAGCCTAAGTACTAGGGGCCCCACCACCATCTCCAGTGTGTAAATAAAGAGAAGCTTCAAACGAACTTCTGTACCTAAAAAAATGGTGGGTTAAAATGTGATAACTTTTTATACCAAATGATATTTTTTATACTAAATGATTATTTTTAGCGATTGAAGTACAGTAGGCTACATGGTTTATTGATATTTATGAAAATGCCACAGTTGAACAGAAAGTTACAGTAGCCTATCCTAGCCTAAGCAAAAAGAAGGAAAAATGAGCAAAGTACAACGGTAACGGTTTACTGTTTTATATCACTCAGCTAATAAGCAGAAGCAATACAAAATGCCATCGCACACTAGGTAAACCAACCGTCAGTGAACATCAGAGCAAATGAAAATATACCGGTATAATAACTGATCAGTGCAAACAAAGAGTGGTACTGAGTCATATAGGATCGGTGAAAGATCACAAAGGCTGATGAAAAATGTAAAGGTCTCCTGGACAGATTTGTTGCTCTTGCACGTGGTACTGGTGAGCTTACAGACAGAGTGCAACTTCAAGCACCCAAGTTGTTATTAGCAGCAATGTTTGTCTAATGCATGAGCACTAGTGCCATAAACAAAAACACAAATTTTGTAAAAATTAAGTTGATATTGATGAATACATGCTTTAGAACTTTCATATTTTTATCCTTTGTTTTTTAAGTCGCTGAGTTTAATAGGTTAGACGAATTTCTCATTTCTTGTGATGTTGTACCTTTGTGAACATTTCCATCAGAAAATAAGGCAATAGGCAATTGTTGTAGCAGTGACTACATTACATCTTTTAATTTATAGGACATTTTCGTCTTATCTTACAACGTAGGCCTACCGGTATTCTTGTGTTATTGCTGATGTGCTCAGAGGTGGGTAACCGCTAGTTTATTAATAGTGTCGCTCCCGCTACTTGTTAAATTTAATAGCGGCGCTACCACACCCGTTACTGAATAAAAATAGTAACGAGTGTAAGACACAAGATGCGACCTCTATGGGGTGGCATGACAACGTGCTTTTGATCCAGTAGATATCGTTTATGCATGGGTTCTCATTACTGAATTAGGGACCGTTCTCGCAGAAACTATGTCTGGTTAACAGCCCCTATTAATTGCCCGAATATTAATTATTTCTCAACGGTTCACACTATAAAATATACAC
>JGI24158J21664_10013105_pt1 | contig 10952 bp, 4 predicted proteins | sample Ectturendosymbi3_FD_21664 | JGI IMG/M metagenome (IMG submission 21664)
TGCCTGCTTATAGATGACTTGGCTCGCTGTGCCACATGAATTGGCCGGTTTTTTGTCTGCTTGTTTAACCAGAACACTTCACAACTTCTTAGCACAGCGCTAGTGGTCTTGGATTTGATCGTAACTTGTAAGAAAAGGAATGTTGCAGAAAGGTCGTACCAAGGTTGACTGAGCACGATGACGTCATATACTTTACGTTTTTAACACGGGCCCCTACAACAGCGATTTGACCCCCCTGGCCCAATGTGCTAGTTTCGCCACTGTTAGTGACCCCTGCCTTAAACCGACCATCAATGACGTCTGCTTGCGGAATTTTTGTATTTTACTTTACTTTTTCGTTCTTTTGTTAAAGAGCACTTTCCACATTTTTGTTTGGAAAATTGCTTTTGTTCTTCATCATATAAACATTTTTCCAAAATCAACACGTTGTTTCTTTCTGATCGGATGAGCTTAAGAAGACTTGCTAAGTTGTACAAAAACCCGCGCGCGCGTCTAAACCTGTCAGTTAGTCCAGTATGAGCGAATTAACAAAATCTGCCCATTTTGGGCAAGGACAACAACTGTGTTTGTGTTTAGAGGTTACCTGAGCAGGGTTAAGATGACTGAAAGGAACCTATAAAGTTATAAAATATAAAATTTTTCGTTTTACGCTCGCTCTCAGTAAGCATGGGCTGAAAATGCCGATCTTGGCCACCACACTTTTTGGCCCAAAATTATCTTTCAGTCAATATTTTGAGCAACGTAACTGCAGCTTAGCTCGTTTTTTGTATGACACACAGTTCTTGACGATCTCTTTTAAATGGTTGCATGTTTTTTTAAACAATGCTCAGCGATAAACAATCGGAGCATAGCTTCAGGCCTACAACTTTCTAAGTCTGGTCTTTGTAACTTTGTGTTACATTGGGGGCATGCAATAAGTACTTTGGTCTTTTGCTGCCAGTAGCTTTTCAAGCTCACAATGTTTCGCTATGGTTGCATTATTGCAAACTTGGCAAAAAGCTTTTCTTGAATCAGTAGGATAGGCACCAGGAACTGAGCCAACTTTTAAGTTCTGAATCTTGCAACCATATATGTCGAAACCAGAGTTGGATCAATTGTAATCGTAATTGAATGTAATTAATTACATATTTTCACGTAATTGTAATTACATGTAATTGTAATTGAGATTTTTGTTCTTGTGTAATTGTAATTATAATTGTAATTTATAAAGGTTTTGACCAAATTACAATTACACGTACTTTCTACAATTTCCCAGATTTCGAAAAAACGCACGAACAAAATCACTGTTACACTTGGCATATGACCTGCTGCAGATTTATCGCAAGATAGATACATGATACTGCACAGAGCTTGTCAAGTGCACAGCATAATCGCATACATTCAGGCAAAGCCAGCGTGCGATGCTCGTACATGACGCGTTGGTTTGAATGTTAATGCCTGATTCAGTGAGAATTGTTGCGATGTCAAAGAGCCACAAAACAGTGAGATAGCGTTCATTACAGTGTTCCGTGGACACTAACAAAACATTAATGTGGATAAGTCAACGAGAGCTAACAAATGGCTGCAGCTTCCAAAGATTTAAAACTGTAGCAAAGTAGAAGTATCTACCGTATTGTACGTAAGGTTAAGACAAGTGATGTGTTGTGACCTTCATGTGCTGCGTGCAATGCACAGAATGCATTTTCACTTTTTTTCAAGCTCTACTAATATCGATTGCATGTGACTAGTTGCCACTAAGTATTGTTGACAGTCAATATTCAAAGATTTGTGAATAAACCTTGGAATTTGTCCTTCCAAGGCAATTAGATACAATTAGTTCTACAATTAAATATTCTTTTATACCAATAGTTATTCAGCAAATAGAAGAATTTGTGCGATGTGAGTTTACATGTTTGCCATATGTTTACCTAACATTAGATCTCTAGACAAACTGAATTATGGCAAGTTTCTAGGGCATCACTGTTCACTTCAATAATACAAAATGGAAGCTTCGCACCTTTTTCATGGAAACAGACTTATTTTTACGCAAGCACACAGCGTGTAACCAGGGTTGATTGATTTGAATCATTTAATTTGAATAATTTAAGTCTTAGTTTAAAGCAAGCAATAAAAATCAAAGCAAGCCAAATATAGGCAGTCCTATGACACGTTTAATTAGCATTCTAATAGGTTTTCACTTTTGGTATAGAACGCAAAACGTTTGTATGACGATGACATGTATGATGACATAGGTTAAATGCAATTAAAGTTTCACTAATTAAGGCTGCTGTGAGGTCACAGATTCTATGTCAACTAACTTAAAAAATGACAGGTGAAATCATTAACACTTGTAGACTCAGAACTGTTCGACTCAGAAATGCCATAAATTTAAACGTGTAGACTAGTATGAGTCGGTTTCATGCCAAACCGCTCAACGATCCACCAGATATCTGCTCTTCACCTCATAATTGAGAAGACTCGAGAGTTTCGTAAGGGCCGTCACTTGTACATAGCTTTCATCGATCTGAAAACCGCATTCGACTCCGTCGACCACGCCTCGTTATGGGCAATTCTGGCATGCATTGGCGTGCCTGGCAAGATCCTAAGGTTGTTCAAGAAGCTCTACGGAGACTCCCAAAGCTGTGTCCGCATAAATGGGAAAATCTCGGAGTGGTTGAACATCAACAGCGGCGTTAGACAAGGATGCGTAGCTGCTCCAGACCTTTTCAACTGCGTTGTTGACCACCGCCTCCTCTTTGGCTGCCCGCCGCTGGATCCCCTGGTATGGATATGTGCTTCGCATGCCACCGCACCATCCTTCTCGGGCTATCCTGGACTTCGACCCGACCCTGGCTGGTTCAGCTGGAAGCGACCCCGAGGAGCCCCACGCACCCGCTGGATTGACATGGTCAGACGCGATCTTGACCAACTCGGCCTCGATCCAGAAGCAATTGAACCCCTCGCGCAGGACCGCGGTGAATGGCGGGCTCTCGTGCGTCTGGTTGGCTCTACGCACGACGCGCCGAGGGGCGCCGTGCACGAGACACGATGATGATGATGAGACTAGTATAAAGTAAAATTTGCATCTACGTTCCATCATGTATGCTGTCTACAGTCAAGCATGTATGCTGTTGACTGTAGACATAGTATGCTACTTATAGGACATATTTTTGATTCACAGTAACATATATATTATAGGTTTTTGCTGTTTTATGCATGTAAGATATTTTTGCAGAAGCGCTTGTAGAAAAACTAGCGAAAGCTTCGTTACAATATTTAATTTTAGCAATAGACTTCGCACCAAAAAGGCTGGCAAGCTTGTATGTACAAGCTTCGTAACATGCCATGAGTGTCAATGAAATTGCTGATGGTTTGAGCATTGTCATTTCAATAAATATTTCATTTTGTATGCCGGTACTAGTGTTATGAACTGATTTGTATGAAGGGATGTTGCATAAGAGCGAAGAAAGCTTGAATGAAATTTCAAAAAAAATTTAATATTAAAATAAATTCTTTAAAATTAGAACTTACCAGGTTTAGTTTGCTACCCCCTACACATTAAAGCAAAATAACATAAAAATGAGTAAAATCTGACTGAACTAAAAAAATCCGATTTAAATAAAAAAATTCAATTTTTTGATTAAAAAATCGTGATTTTTATCAACCCTGCTTGTAACATGACCAAGTCTTATGACAATGTTATAGAAAAGTTCAAATTAACATGAAAAGTAATGAAAGTTGCGTCAGAAAGTGCTACATCTATGGCCCAAGCATTTCAAGTTTTCTGTAACTCTTGTGCTGTATCATGTTATCACTGTTTACACATCTTTTCTGTTTGTTATTTTTACATGTATTTTTCAATTGTTTGCTCATAGAATGTAAAAATTAAAACGTTCAAACTGTGACAGATAACTAATGTGAAACCTGTCCTTACACCATTGCAGGAACCATCCACCATATCTGCATGTATTGCTTTCACATTCTTATTCTATTAAAATGTACTGTATTTGTAATTTCGATTTGTAATTTATTACAAGTTTAAGAATACTTGTAATTTGAGATTTTTAGCACAGGGTGATTGTAATTGTAATGTAATTTAAAAGTTTGAAGGTGTAATTGTAGTTATAATTGAACTGATTTGATGTAATTAATCCAACTCTGGTCGAAACTTTTGGCAGCTTTGGTTTGCCAGGAAGTTTTTTACCAGACATTGCTGCTTACCAGCGTAACCGAACCACTTGGAAATATCGTGTCGTGTGATAAAATATATCGCGCCAATGTCGTCTTTTAACCTAACGCGCTCACGAAGCATACAAGCAAATCATTTAGGCTTCACCAAGTCATCTAATTATTTGTTATTATGATACAATTATCTGCTTGAAGCAGCTTCGTTGCATCATAATAAAATTTCCAAATAATTGTAGGCAGATGGTTGTGCTTTGTCCTAGTGTTACCCAATTAAAAACGTCATAAGGAAGAGAAATATATTTTTTGATGAAGAAGGTGTAAACGTTTTCATATCGAAAAACTGTTGAAACAGGTTTTTGATCAGGAATTTGTTACCTACTAAATCCGCCAAAGGGTTGGTAAAATCCTGCTAGAAAATCAACCTACTGGTAGATTGAAACGTTTACAGCTAACAGTGAGAAAATCCTGCTAGATTTAGCAGCAAATTAGCTAAAATGGCAACACTGCTGACCGCAATCTTATGCCTTTTGTTACGAACCCACGACCTAGTTAAGATATCGTAAGTAGGCCGTGCGTAACCGTACACAAAGAATCAAACAAGAATTTCTGGACACAGACAGCGTTCAATTGAAAGCCTTTTCTTACTACTTATGGCAAATTTAGCAAAAATACAGACTTCTTAGATTGAAAAAATCTTAAATATAATGTAAATCAGTTTTTTTAAAGAAAATGTTAGGTACCCCGTAAGGACGTGTAGGGACTTGATTTCTCTGATTCTAGGGACCCGATTTTCTCTGACTCTAGGGACCCGATGATAATTTTCTCTGATCTCTGGGACCCGATTTTCAATTATAGGGACCCGAATCGGGTCCCTAAAACACCTTTAAAAAACCCCGAATGTAATAAACAAGATTTATTGCAGAAGACCGCGGGGCCTATAGCAATTGCTACATTTGCTACTATTGTTAATCCGGCACTGGTAGGAAGGGGTGCAGAGGGGCCATTCCATCCTGGATTTCGAATTTTGCAATTAACTCTTTAGTAGAAAAATATTTTTGTCTTAGATTCGGAGTTGGTGAAATTACCCTCCCCTGGAAAAAATCCTTTCATTGTTCATGATGCAAATGCTATGAAAAGCTAAATGCGTTCAAAGATGAGTTGTGCTGTGGTGTTTGCCAGTGACAAGAGGGAATTATTCACATTTTATATCACTTCTGGAAATAGTTGACGACAATGAATTTTCGAGTTCGATTACCAGTGTTTGTGAAGAAATCTTGGCTTATTTGGAAATGCTCTCGACGTCATTAAATAGATATTTTGGCGTAGGGAAGATGGAAACTTCTTAAGGATGGATTACGAATCCATACTCCGTCAATTTGGGTAAAAGGTCTGATGATGGTGAACTGAAAGATCGTTCGTTCACATCGTGTTCTTGAAATGCTATTTGAAACTGCACTAGTCATGCTCATTCCATTTGCCACACCTATACGTGTCAGAATTTAGCATTCTTTCGTCAATTGAGACGAATCTAGAAAATGCTTGAATGCACAGGCAAACATCTGTGCTGTTATCAGCAACATAGTTCCATATTTTGAAAAACTCATAAGCAAGAAATGCAATAAGAGTCATTCAGCTAAATTACATTAGCAAACTTTTGTAAGTAAGACTTTTGATTTTGTTATTTTTTACCTATTTCAAGAAAATGATTATTTTTTGTAGGTTGTATTCAAATGTCAAGCTGTGTCATCCTTTTGTGTCAACATGCTTGATTTTATGTACATTTTAAAACATTTTAGTTCCTTAATAAACGTTTGGTTATTGTATGTAGGGGGTGCGAGGTCAGAACAAAATTTTTTAGGGGTGCAGGAGTAAAAAAGGCCGAGAACTTCTAGTCTACAACATTTACCCACAAACAGCTGTCGCGCGTAGCGCTGGGCTTCGCTATGATAACTAAAATTTATTGCAGTTGAAAACATGTTTGCCACGTTTGTCAAACTCTATTGTAATCACTTGCGCTTGTCACGTGGTTGCCATTCCATCACTAGCCAAATGACCTACAATATAACGCATTATTTTACCCATATTTGAAGACACCCCAGTAGGGAGCTACCTGAGAGTGGACTAAACTTGCTTCTTTTTCGCATGGAATATGCTGCTACTGACTGTGGGCAATCGCACAAATGCTTTCTATTTATTTTATCACTAAGCGTGTGATTACATTACAGGCGGAACATTTAAAAATTTTGCAATTCCTGTGACTTTGTCTTTACAAATGCGAAGTAAAAAGCGGTGTCTTGAATTTTATGCCGAAAAAATGCGTGTCGTCAGCAAACCTTTGTGCAACAACAGGTGCGTAACGACGTCAGATGGTGCCCGGGGAAAGAAGCAAGTTTGACGCACCCATGTTCGAACTTGAGGTCTTTCGGAAGCAAACGTACTGTATTGAAGAAAGAGCTTGTGGCATTGTTTGGACTTTTCGGCGCCATCCAGTTAATCGGCGTCCCCATAGTGATTCGGCGTCCGGGGAATTATCCCCACTTGCTCCCCCTTATTACGCCCCTGCGGCAACCAAACCGTCAGGATATTTTGAAATCTTGAATAAAAAGCACTCGACTGGCATTATGTACATCACTTGTTGCTTTATTTTGTCAAAATAACTTGCAGACAGGAGTTTTAACAGGAATTAAAGGTAACAATTCAGCTATCTCAATACTTGACTGTCTACAATGAAAAGTGCTCGAATCTTTTTGCCGAAAACATGTTAAAACTTTTAGATGACCAAAAGCAAAAGACAAAATCCTACATTTCACAAATTCTTGATCTACAGTACAACATGTACCCATAGACGGCTGCCACATGCAGTGCTGGGGTTTTGCTATAATAACTAAAACTTACCGCAGTTCAAAATAGGTTTGATTATATTGAAAAAAAGATGTTGAAAAAATATGTTCACGTTTGTCAAGTCCTTTGTACTTCTCACGTGACTGTCATTTTCACCGTTAACCAAATGACCTATAACGCCTTTTTTTATCCATACTTGAAAACACCCCCCCGGTTGGGAACTACCTCAGCAATATTGCTTTACTTCAGTCTCCAAGTCTACCACCTCTGTTGATGACAATTGATCTCCTGTGTAGGTGTGCAACAATACCACAGTAAAATAAATCTAGAAATTTGATATATTTGTTCAGAGGTGTAACGAGAGGGAAGCACAATTATCCGGGCGCCCAATCACTGTGGGGAACGCTGAATGACTGCAAGGGGCGCCGAAAAGCCCCAACAATGTCACAAATACTTTCTTCAATACAGTACATTTGCTTCCGAAATATCTCAGGTTCGAACATGGGGGCACCAAACTTGCTTCTCGCCCCGGACGCCATCTAGCCTTGTTACGCCACTGTATTTACTAATACCTCCTGGCGAAAGATGCCCAGATCAGGTGGGCTCACTTTGGTACCCTAACTGTCACTTTTCTTTATTGTACCAACTGGAGAAGTAGCACAAGATAATATTTTGCTGTTGGTCATGTTCATGAAATTCAACGATTGTTTAATTTCAGCTCCACTTAATTTCCTCTTGTGGAGAGTCTAATCATAAGCAATGTTTGCGTCGAACCAATCGCGATTAGCGCTAACTTTAGCGTAGCCAGCAGGATAATCGGCCGAGCACAAAACGTTGCCCCACGACACAATTCCAACCAGTCTGTATCCACTGTTAGCAGCTGCATCTTCAACAACAAGAGGGCCACCAGAATCACCCTGCGAATATAATCGAACCATAAACATTACACTCATAACCAAATGCAACTTTCAGACTTGTCAAACTGCAGCGATCACAACCTCAAGTTGAAAGAAACTTGCAGAGCTAAAGATGCGCTGAAACAGTTCTACTGATGTGTTTGACAGCGCCATTGTGAAGTGATGTAGCCACTGAAATATTTATAGCCACGTTTGCGAAGCCGCTTAGACAGGCCTATTTGTAAATTTTTAGGGAAATGCGAGTTCGCCTTTGAATTCTTAATATCAGGACAAAATATCTTATGAAGATACACGCATTAGTGTACACGTCTGTATGAATACTTTGTGTAGACTAATTTTCCAAATTCACAACCACTCACAGTACCTCATCGTGATACAGTGCGGTTATGCATTTTAGGGATTTTAAGAATATATGTTTGACAGCTTGGTTCTCTTCGCCAAAAACCATGTGCAGATTGCAAGCCTAAGGCATCGAGCTATTCGGGTTGTTCCCTAAAATGTTGTCTCTGCGTGAAACATGTGACACAGAGGTCACCCTCTGCATTAGCTAGCATCAGGAAAAAAGCCAGTTATCTTAAGACTGCCTCACTGCAAAAGTTTGGTGATTTTGTGAACTGTTGAGTTATTTTCCGACACTCACTAAAATTCTCTATAAAAAAATTCATTGCGTGCATGGCAAAATAAACACTGCTACGCACGTACAGCTTTTGGATTTCAGTGAATCAAATGGTTCATTACGCCGTTATGAAGCTGGTGATTAATCAATCCTAATCACGGCAATCTGGCACAGCTTTACCGCTTTTGTGTGACCGAAAAATCGAAAATCGATTTGCATAAAGTGCGTTTCTGCAGTGAATTAGATCATCAAAAGCTCCTTAGGCAAAGTTGGGTACAACTTAAAATTACCGTTATTGTTACCGTTTATAAATATTCAGTTACGTACTTTTCAACGGCTTACCCGATCCCAAAATTTCTTTGAATTTTGTTGCAATGCTCCCTTTCAATGAAGGTGAATTAATGGAATGTGATGGACAGCTCAGGCGCAGAGCAGGCCCTGTTACTCAGTACTGCACCGTGTTCGTAGTGTTTACTTAAGTTTTATCAGCTGGTAAGAAGGTTAGAAGGTGAAAAGAATCGACAAGAACAATAGCTTACTCCATTGCAACTGATTATAAGTGTTTTAACCAGTGTCAGAGCACACCTGGGTAAAAACTTTTGAATGATGGGTTTCACAATTTTTAATTAGCCATAGGATTGGGAAAACAACGGTTCATAGTTTGAGGGAAGAAGTGTTCCGATAATAATTTATCTTCTTCTAATTTATTTTGGACTATGCACTGTTCTTTGTGAATCTTAATGAATCTAAGTAACAAATATGAGCAAAAACGTTGCAACTATACTAGAATGTTGCACTCTTTGCAGGACAATATTGGGTTCAATCAAGTGTTTCCATAGGCGTAGCCAGGGAGGGGGAAAAGGGGCCATGACCTCCCGAAATTTTTTGGAAAATATAGTCGTTTTGTGCTTTGAGAGGCCAGACAAAGTAGTGTTATCCGCCTAAAATCAAATATTTTGGCCCCTCCAAAATTTTTCAGTTTTCCCCAAATCTTTGGGCTGGTTACGCCACTGAGTGTTTCTCAAGCTTGTTACTTACATGACCTAGATAACGGTTGTTAAAAATGAGGTGGTCCGCTACCTTGTAGCATTGGCTATGCTTTTAGACGCATAAACAAACACACATTATTCTAAAGTAGCGAATTTATTCCTGTATGCTATTCCGTGAGAATCCTTGGAGTTGAAATCAATGTGTTCGCACGCTGTAGCGAATAAATGTGTAGATAACTGTAGTCTAACATATATTTGTCCCAACTCCGTGGCCCACTCCAAACTGTGCTGTGGCCCACAGGTTGAGAAACACTGATTTTATCGGTTACATTCAAGATGCAACTGTGTTGAAGCAAATTGTAAGCACATCAAAAAATATTAAAATGTGGACTGCAATAAAATTATTGCAATTTTTTTTTCAACAAAACATTTTCCTTTTTGTTTAATTTAATTTGCAAAATTGTTTCTGTTCAAACTTTATTCTGCTTTTTCGTGGAAAAATTTTTTGTTGTTTGATACCCTAAAACTGCAAACCATTTCGAATATTTTCTTCAAATAGATAATGGGAGCACGTTTATGGTTTGTAAAACATCGCTACAACTGAAACTCAAGCATCGTTTGCAACATTCGAGCGGCAAACGTGAGCACCACGAGATAAAAACTTGTTGCAAAGAAAAGAAATGATCCATATATCAGGTTTTCTTTAAGGAAAATGTTAGGTACCCGGTATGAACCTGTAGGGACCCGATTTCTCTTAATCTAGGGACCCGAATTCTCTGATTCTAGGGACCCGATTTTCTCTGATTCTGGGGACCCTATTTTAAATTCTAGGGACCTGAATCGGGTCCCTAAAACACTTCAAAAAAAACCTGCATATATATATCCAATGCCGGATGTAGTCGTGTGCGTTGTGTGCGGCCGCTCATGGGCTTCCGCAAATGGAGGTCTCCACATAAAAGCGTGTTTCAAATTTTCAGTCATCTTGTCAGTTCAAAGCCTGAAAAGCATTCACATGGAACAAGGGACGTCCACATGGCTTTGCGCACACTTGTCTCCACATATCAGCATTCGGCGCTGCAAGCTATACATCAAAGATTTCGTCAAAGGCTGAAAGAAACAAACGGGGAAAGGCTGCAGAAAATTAATCGAAACAGCTTGCCGGTAATGGAACCTTGTAACGACAGCAGAAGAAAATTTGAGCGGTAACAACACTAAATGTTTATTCGGGAGCAGATGACAATACATTTTGCACTGCTGTCTTTGCAGGTATAGTGGATTTAACTTTTCGCATTACGACTTGCCGTTCCCTACTCGCTATTGCATTACGTACGTGAGATCTGGTTTGTATCAACTTGTCATTCGCGTCAAGGGATTTCGTGTGTCCGCGCATGACCTCGATACGCATTGCATGATTCGTTTTTG
>JGI24158J21664_10013106_pt1 | contig 10952 bp, 3 predicted proteins | sample Ectturendosymbi3_FD_21664 | JGI IMG/M metagenome (IMG submission 21664)
AAACCTAAACCCAAAACCTAAACCCAAAACCTAAACCCAAAACCTAAACCCAAAACCTAAACCCAAAACCTAAACCCAAAACCTAAACCCAAAACCTGAACCCAAAAAACCTAAACCCAAAACCTAAACCCAAAACCTAAACCCAAAACCTAAACCCAAAACCTAAACCCAAAACCTAAACTCAAAACCTAGTTTACGTTGCTACTAGAACTCAACTTTATATGTGAACAAAGGTGTTCAAATTGCAAAATAGTCCCAGAGTTTTCGCATTTAATGGAAAAATACACATTACCATTTAGCAAACCTGTGAAATCGGTTCAGAACTAAAATTTTCGATATTTTCATTAAAAAGGCAGTGTATAATTTAAAAAGGCAGTGTATATTTTTCAGTCTGAGACAAAAGCACTGCTGGGGTTATTTTGCCATTAGGCAAACGCAACTGGTTGAATTGGTCAAGTGACAAGGACGATATACCTGGATGAGCATATGGTTTTTGCCATGTGACCAGAAACCCAAAACATAGGATATCCCTTATCCTAGACCTAAACTCAAAACCTAAACCCAAAAACTAAACCCAAAACCTAAACCCAAAACCTAAACCCAAAACCTAAACCCTAACCTAAACCCTAACCTAAACCCTGACCTAAACCCAAACCATAAACCCAAAACCTAACCCCAAAATCGAATGCGAAAACCTAATCCCAAAATCTAATACCAACACCTGAACCCAAAACCCAAATCCAAAATCTAATACCAAAACCTAAACACAAAATCTAATACCAAAACCTAAAACCCAAATCGAATGCCAGAAACCTAAAACCCAAATCGAATGCCTAAACACAAAATCTAATACCAAAACCTAAAACCCAAATCGAATGCCAGAACCTAAATCCTGAACATCAACCCTAAACCGATACTTAAACCTGCACCCTATATAAACACTAAACCTAAACCCAATTTTTTTTGAAAAAGTACATGAAAAGCGCTCCCATCAAAGGTGCAATATCTACTGGCTAAGCCAAAGGAAATGGTGATAGCAGAATTGGCGACTACTCGTGCAGCAGGCATACGCTACCAACCATTCAACTCACTTCAAATTGCTGCTACTTAGCATTACGAACTCAACGTTATATATGGACAAAGGTGGATACAGTTCGTATGGCAAAGTAGCCCCAGCAGAGCTTTTGCCAATGATGGCAAACTATGCACTACAATTTAACAAATAGGCTATGTAAAATGGGATGAAAACTAAAATTTTGGATACGGATGGAATAATCACATTAAAATAACAAAAAATTTCTCAGTCCGATCCAGTCCTGATCCGCCAATTTTGAAAAAAATTGTAGTCCGATCCAGTCCTGATCCAGCCAAAATTGGCTTCAGTCCGATCCAGTCCTGATCCGTGCTCATCTCTGCAATCTACGTCATTACGAGACGAGTGTAGGCCTATGGTACATGCAGTTGTGGGCTTGGCACGAATTCGAAGGTATGATCATGTGAAGAGCAGCACAGTAAAGCTAGGAACCGTGGAGTAAGCTCGGTCATTCACGGACCGGACCATTAGTATAGCCCATCTTTAATTTGTGGAAGGGATTTGTCTCTTCTCTGTGCTGACTGTGTTTATCAACTTACACCGACCTACACTACTTACACAGACAGACACTGTCTGAGACTGAGACAGTACTCAACTCTGGCTCTGCATGTGCAATGATTGCGCTATGACAACAGTAGCTGAGTAAGCATTTTGGTGTACTTGTGTTATTCGACTGTGTCGTGATACGGACCATGAGTCAGAATCAAAATAATATCAAATACTATCAAGAAAAAGCTGTAAATTGCACAGATTCACTTCTCAATATCGTAGCTACTTTGTGTCATTGAGCTGCAAACCTGAGTCAGTTTAGTCTTACGTTTACAAACGCTGAACCCTTACGTAGTTTTCTAAGCTTTTGTTGAAGACCATTTTTGCCCAGTATAACAAAAAGTAAAAATGGGTTAGCTTCTAAGCTTGCTATGATGTAACAACGTTTTCAGTCATGTTTCAGATGAACCCCCTGAAACAAACTTTCTGTGTCAGTGAAACAGCTGTTGAAACCTAGGGGTTCGATCGAACCCAGGTTAAAAACCACTTCTCTAGCCTATATGCTGTGAAATTTGGTTGTCCTGNTATGGAATATTTACATANCCTAAGGAAAGCTTAAAATTGCAAGAATCTAAATGGTTCCATGGTGGAGTCCAACAACTGTGATTGTCATAAAACAATTACATTACAGTTGAGTTACTACAAAATGTGTTGTCATTGGGCAGCAAAGTCATTTTTGAAAGCAATGAAAGATAATTTGCACACCTTGTTTCACGATTATGGTGTAGTGAGTCTTGCTTAACACCTTGTCTTGTGTTGTGTGCGGTATGGTGACATTCCGCTTTGTGACACAAGTGTTGTGGCGTGCGTTAGGACGTTACTTATTAATGTTATAAAATATACTGCCAAGGTCAAGGTGCTATCAGAAATGTTCATCTACTAATGAATTGATTACCAAGCACATTATGCTTAGTCTGAGTAAGGTACAGTACTTCTAAAGCTTTTTTCTTGGTCAATTGGGTTTGTACAACTCAGAGAATAAAGAGATAGGCCTAAGTGGAGGAACAGTTTGTCACAATGCAGTGTTCACCACAATACTATCCTGTAATAAACTTCTCACATTCAAATCCAACAATGTTGGTTTGCAGTATGTTTGTGCTGCTAAACTTTTAATAATGGTAGTGTCTATTTTACCGGCGATATTCTGGCTGCAACAGATAGGCTAGAGCTATTGTGCCGGCAGTCGAAGATTCGGTCGCGTGGCATGACTGTCATGATGACGCAATACAAAGAAAAAGTTCACTTTGTCAGGAAAACGCTGTATTGCTCGTGGTGTAATGGTTAGGTGTTATGACTGCTGTGCCAATGGTTTGTGGTTCGACTCACGCCTTGCCGACATTCGTTTTGTTTTTTACTTTGCTTTTTTTCAGGCTCCGCTTAGGTGTCACCTTTAGGGGTTAGTGTTGTTATGCCAGGATTAGGGTTAGCTTAGTGTTAGGTTAGGGTTAGGTTAGTGTTAGCTTAGTCAGTGTTAGCTTAGTGTTAGGTTAGGGAAAGGTTAGCTTAGCGTTAGGTTAGGGATAGGTTAGGATTAGGGTTAGCTTAGGGTTAGCTTAGGGTTAGCTTAGGGTTATGGTTAGGGTTAAGGTTAGGTTAGGGTTAGGTTGTAGGTTTATCTTTTAGTTATATTAACTTTCTTTCTACCAAGCCTTTTGCTGCTGCCATCCTGGCGGCAAAATAGACACTGCTTTTAATAATACTCGGAAATTTCAGATAGAATAGAGATTACTTCTAGGTTTAAACATGAATAATATCAGTGATGAAAATGGCAACATTCTAGCAACAGCTTGAAAAAAGGGCTCATCAAATGTGCAAACTATGCAGGAAGCATGCTAAACACGCATAAACACAGGGCTGTACTGCATTGCGTGTGGTGTTTCATCGTGCATGAATGATCTCATGTTTCAACGAATATTGCACGTTGGACTGAATCATGTGTAATTTCCCTTTTATGTGTGGTACCACAATTCTTTATTCTTAAGTGTATCATAATTCAATGTTTTTATTGGGATATTACAATTCATTGCATTCTGCGCCTGTACTCCAGGCAAACAAAGTGATAATTCTTGAGGTTTATTCTCAAAAAATCGCAAAAACTGTTGTACTGATTATGATTTTCCCAACTTTCAACAAAGTTGTTTGCAATGATTTACCAATGCATTTTTCAAATAAGAGATGTACTAACTAGGCAGCTGTGGTTGCTGCACTAATATGTCACAGTGATGTTGCAGAAGTAAATATGAAATAAGCGTTTGCATAGTGTCTCAAATTTTTTTCTAGCATCTGGGGTTCATAAGTTATGGTTTAAAGACAAATGGAAAGCCACAATGCAGTTTCAAACTAGATGCTGTTTTTCATGCTACGTAAGTAATTGTGGCCAGACAGGACACTGCTTTGTGACACTGATTCGCATGCTAAAAGGTGCGAGACACAACAGCGCTACATGCAATGTGTTAAACTTTAGACAGTGTCTATTTTGCCACTAAGATGCCAACAGGCCTGGCAGAAATGAAGTAAACACAAAAGATAAACCCTAAAGCGTACCCTAACCAACCCCCTAACACTAACCCTGAACATAACGCTAACCCCTACCAAACGCAAACCGTAATGCAAATGCTAACCGAAGCCTAAACCTAACACCTAAGGGAAAAGTTTGGAAAGTTATGAAAAATTTTTAAAAAAGGAAGTTGCCAAGGTGAGATTCGAACCGAAAAACAATGGCATACGAGACTTGAAGCATAACCACTATAAGCAGCACGGCGATTGCATGACAAACCGACGCTCTTATTCAAATTGCATCATGCCACAAGACCGAATCTTCAACTGGCGACACAATAGCTCCAGCCGATCTGTTGGCGGTAAAATAAATAGATACTACCTAAACATTAATATTTTTTTTTTTAAACCATTAAGTTTAAAGCAGTCCGTCATATTTCCTATGGTTGTATTTATAGTATATAACAATGATTTATGTGTCTGGTCTGATCCCATTCAGAAACCCTGAAACAATGTAGGTTATTTTACACAAGTGTGCCATTCCATAAACAATACCACAACATTAATTGTGATCAAAATGATGAAAAATTTTTATTTTTACAAGTGACCAGAGATGGAACATTACATAAAAAAATTAGTGAACCTAAAAATGAAATTTCTATCAATTTGTAAGCTAACAAATTTAACCAAAGTTAAATTTTGAGGTACGCAAGATACAATTTTGAAAGAACCTATGGGTGAATAAACATACAACAAAAGATAGAAACAAATTTTAAATTATGTAGGCTGCATGTTTAATTCAATGGGATGATAGGTCAAAGTATATCCTGTTTTCTTCATATTTGGTGTATAAAGAGAAAGTGTAGCTTTTTCTTCATTTATTAATCCTAACAAAGAGGGCTATTTAGTGATGCTTTTAAGCAGAAAGCTGCATGACAGAAGATTAACTGTAAATAACAGATACGTCAATACAAAGCCTAGCAAGCAAAAATGTGTGTAAGGCCTAACCACTGAGAGAAGCAAGTTTTTTTTGCATAGGGCAAAGTTGCTTGATAGAAAGAAAAGCATTTGCATACTTTTTAGCTCAACGGATAAATTATCATGAATGGCAACAAGCAGACTCGATCATTTGACAAGTGGTTCCATGGCTCAGCTGATGGTTTGTCATAAAGCAAAGCATAGCAAAAATAAAATGTACGTAAGGGCTAACCAACTAGAAAAGTAAAAGATATTTGTTGTGTTAAATTAAAGTTGTTTGTAAGATAGAATAGTGATTGTATAGTTTTTAGCTTAACGAAGAAAATAACATGGTCTTAAGCAGGCTTGGTCATTTGACATATGATTCCATGGATGATGGCTTGTCATGTTGTAGAATAAATTATAGTTGATGATGAAGGAGTGGAATTAATTAGCAAAAACACAGAACCCTATCCAGAGATGCCAGTAGATTACTCAACACTGACAATCACATGGCTAAATTGCCAAGCTTTCTATTGTGTTTAATCAGAATATGCGATTATCTATCTTAGACAAATACCTTCAAGTTTGCTGCCGACAAACCTTTTAGCAGCCAAGTTTGCTGCCGACAAACCTTTTAGCAGCCACGTTTTGAGAAATTCTTTTCAAGCTTTTCAGTGACAAGAATATTGTCTGACGAAGATAAATTGTATTGCTTTGCTTCCTTGCTTGGTCTTGACGTTTCAAATTCTGAAATCCAGCAGTGCTCAGAAACCAACAGTCATCAAATGAAATGTAAATTCAAAGTTGTTGCAGCGGCATGCTTTGTGTGTTACTTTTAATGTGCATACTGCGTGTGTGATATGATAATGGCCTGTCTGTATCAGTTGTTGAACATTGCCCATGGCTATTATTCTTCTGCTTGCTTTTTATTGAGTAATGTAGATGTTTATGTCTGAAAATTGCCATGTACTTTCCCTGGGATTAGACAGTAACCTTAAAAACAACAAAAGTTATATACTGACATTAAAACTTCTGTTTTTGTTCTTTAGGTTCAGTTAGTTACAAAGCTGCCTTCTAAATACTTTGATCTGCAAATTCACTGCTGGAGGTTGAACCAGTGGTGCCGATTTTATCATCTCGGCCCAAAGTGATAACTTTGTATTCTGGCCATCCATGGAGGCAGTTGTTCAATCAGTGGCTTTCAACACGCTCCATGCAATGCACTTTATACTTCTTTGAAGTGAAATACACAATTAGGGGATATGAATCTATATATGGAAATAATTCTTTGCTAATATCTGCTTCATGCAATTAAAGATTATGCAATTTACCTGACTATTTTCTTCATCTAGGCATGGTTTTGGTTTGGGACTTCAGAAAAGTTCAATAAAGCAGTTTATGCATTTAACCAATACATTAATTATCCAGAGTCATCTGTATAATGTACAGATGCAGTTTTTTGTGACCTATGTAACAGCATGCAAAAGTTGAAAGTTTTTCTTGAAATGGCGTAAAACTGCACAAAGACCATTTAGTTTAGTTAGATCCTTTATCAGAAAGGTGAAGTTGGAAACAAGCTGTGAATATTTTGTCTCAGGGCTTATTGCATTCATTAATTTGTGTTTAAAGCATTTAAGTGAAATTTAAAATGTTTAAACTTTGTACTTGTGGAATTTAAAAATCATGCATTATGCAGTGATAAACTTGCTTTATGTGAAATAAAAAATGCATCCTTTTACTTAGCCTGTAAATGTAGCATGGCATGCTCTGTATGCATTATTGTGATAAAGGTTCAATTTCATTAGTTGATCCACGGGTGGTCTGCGATACCCATCTCTGCATTATGGGCGATGTTGATTGCTTTCAAGGTGAATACTGCACTGGTGGCAAGTCTGTGGCAGTGCCATGAGTAAACCATTCTTTGCACCCACTAAGCATAATGCTGGACAGCTGCAAGTATCATTTTCGAAGTCATCAGTATTACCTATGGGTAATTGAACCTAGCCTACCAGCTTTAGTGATGCATGCTCAATCCACTGTAACCACTTTGCCAATTTTTCTTGTGACAGAGGTGATGGTCTTATAAAGTTCTTTGTCAATTTTGAACATGATATTGATGCAGCACAATTTCTACCTTTTGTCACATCTGCTATACTAATTGAAAAGTTCTTTACTGCTGGTTTTAGCATTCATAGCGAATATAATGTGTGTATTATTGTGATGTGGTATGCTTGGATGTTAAACAAATGGTGGTAGTGGAAAGCTTGGAAACAACTATTTGAGTTACATCGTGTTTGATAAAAGTTTATGCACTTTTCTTTTTATAGATTATACTTTTCTTGAATTTATATCCCTGAGTTCTACTTTGAGCCACTAATCAGTTTTAGAGAATTAGTTTATATAGGTTATTGGTGGTCAGCAGATATGTAGTTATGTAGTTTAATAACATGAATTGAATGGTTTTGTACTTGCTGGCCTGAAGAGTAAATGAATGAGATCATGCTTTGTCACAATAAGGTTTAGCATTTTATGACCTGAACATCTCTGTTCAAAGTAGTTATTTTTATGGATCTTTGGAATAGTAGCTTTTCAAGTAACTAGTCTCCATAAACGCGATGAAACCAAATCAAGCAGCAAATTTTCAAAAAATTGTTAATAGGAATTAAAAAATTTGCTGATTGATTAGACTTAATTATTTGAAAACAGATGTGCAAGTCTGAATCATTGCAGTCATGAAAGCAGAGTATATATAGTAAGCTGGTTTCTTGAAAGTTTGCAACAGATCTATAGCTTTTAATTACTGCTGAAATAATCGAAATATCAGTTTTATCAGACTGAATTAAGAAATGTCAACAGCAGATTTTTTGCACCATGTTAGTTATACTGTGGATAATAGAACTGACAAGGGAGTTCTTTAGTTTCATTCATGAAATTTTAGTAAAGCAATCAGCTTTTTATAAACTACAAGGGTAACACAAATTTAGTTTCTGTAACTTAACCAGCAGTCTCAAAATCAACAAAATGTATGTTCCAACTGTGCAGTGACCTAGAATTTGGAGAACCAGTATGGAAAGTGCAATTTACATTGTCACTGAAAACAGAAAGATACTGGCTGAGACACAATGAGAAGTAAAATAATCGTTATATACAGTGGCGTGTCTAGCTAGGAAAAAAAGGGTCTGTCACAGAAGGGTAGCTTTTGATATCACTTTTCAACATAAAACCACATTTTCTCTCAAGACTACAAATCGACCGATGAATTTTGTGATGTTGCCAAAGTATCATATTGGCAAAATTCGGCCTATATGGAGTACATGGGCAATATTGCTCAAAAAAGCTGCTATGCTAGTTTTCTTTACGGCGTTTGGAAACCCAAGTCGCTGCTTCGTCTTTGATTATTCAACGCAAATTCTCTGTACTGTTCCTTATGACATGCAGCCTTCTGACTGCATCAAATAGTGTGCAATATTCAGACCACTCCACAATCATCCCAATAAACTGGTCTATGACATAACATTCGCTCTCAGGTTTTTGCATGGTAAGCAGATGGCTGCCTGCAAACAAATCTGGGTAGCCTATAAGCTGTGGTGATTGACTATCTTAGTGACAGAGGTTTGCACAGGATTCCACGTTATACGCTTCTTCATCACACTGATGTTATCTTTCAAATGTGGTATGAATGTTGCAAAATATCAGCATCAGTTATCAGCAATTAAAAATGAAAACATCGGTATTGGCCCAACAAAGCCTTATCGATTGAACTCTGCCTAAAATCTAATCATTAACTTCGCTAGTAGCCTAGCACAACAAACTATTTAGAATAGGTATTGGTATTGATCTCATTGTCAAAACACACAAAGAAAGATTTCCAAGTTGTCATTGCTTTCGGTCAGCGCATTTATTACATCACAATCGCTGTTTGTTCCTGTGAACGTTGTGCTAAAAAGACATTTAGTTGTTAAACATTCAGCAAATGTTTTCCATACAACAATGAGAGCTGTTTATCCAAATGTACATACACTTATAAAATAGATGCTGACAATCAGCTACACAACTGCGTCTGTGGAGTGCTGACTATCAAGATGACTATGTTATAAATTTTCTTGCAAAATCACTGTAGAGAAGAATGATTGAGTTGCAATTGCTCAGATGATTTTCATGATAATGTAAAAGTGCATTACTCGAAATCAATATAGGACTTCTTGCGCAGCAAACAACATTGTTAACTGCTTAATTCTAAAACAGCTATTTTTTAAATACAATGCTTGACTGATATTTTGTTTAGATAATGCGACCACAATTTCTGAGGCAAGCTGCCGTGCCTTTCAACATGAGAAACTCCTCTTAAAAACATAGCTTCAGTGCAAACGAACCTGCGTTACTTGGCGTGACGCTGAGGAAGGCCTAAACTTATTTAATTTTGTCATAACCTAGTAAGTTAAAACAGAAAGTAAAATTTAGGTCGAAAACACAAAACACAACGATCCGGATTAAAGACTGTGTCCTCTCGCCCTGAAGCAAAATATTACAAAACAGCTCTGCATGTGCATGGCAGCATATTAGCTTCTGACAGTTTTGTTTGCATTGGAGCTGGCATGAAATTCTGAAACATGTATGTTCGATGCAATATCAATTTAGACTTCAGAGTGTTCAAAAACGTGTATTGTTTCATGTCACTGCACACGCGTTATTAAAACAAGACAGGGACGTTGTTTCATAGTAGTACTATGCAACGTTAGAAGGGAAATGCTGTTGCCTATGCCAAACCACCCACATTAGAGATCTGTAGTGACAGCGTTTAATATTTTACTGGTTTTAATGCTGAGTACCTGCGGTACAAAGGGGCCTGTCGTGACAACCAAACAGACCCCCTGGATGCACCCCTGATTGTATATATTGTGTATCTGATAAAGTTTCAACATTTTAGCATTAAGGCAAGTTTTGGTGTTGTAAAACAATTTTTAAGTTCTAGCACCACAGGGCATTCAGCTGTATGAGAGTGGGAATCAAACATTGATATTTGAATTTAGTTAGGATGCAGGTGACTGCTTCATCCACAATCGAAACAAAAAAGTGCTTACTAAGAATAATCTGTTTGTAATTTATATGTGTAAGAAAAAAGTGCAGCTTGTGTGGAATGCTAAAACACCAAGGTTTGCTGAGTATATTTTCTGTTTAAAGACACCTGAGTCAGTAACACAAAACACCAACTCAATTTGTAGATCTTATGGAATCATGGTAATGTCAAAAGTCATTGGAAAAAAACGACATGGATCTTATCTTAGTGATGTAAGTCCTGAGTAATGAATTTCATACTCGTCACACAAAATTGGAAGTATGACAGCACACTCTGTCAAATAATCTGACCATACTCCTTCCAATTGGTTTGAGTCTGTAAAGTGATACAGGTATAAGGTTTTGATATAAAACGTTCTTTGCTCACAATTAAGCTTCTGCGTTATCATTGACATTTACTTACATAGTACGTCATGTGGTACTCTAAATATAAATTTAAAAAACTAATATGTCTTTAAATAAAACCAGTATAATATACGTCACATTCAGTGTACATGTGTTTTCAAAAATTTCAACCTCAGTCTTTCAGTGTGTTACTACAAATACAATCAACCTTAGCCTTACAACGTACCATCACATGAACAAATGAAATACAAAGTGATAAATTTGAGAGAAATCAAATAATATTTGAGTATCTAGACCAGTGTTTCCCAAACCATGTGCCGCGGCACACTTGTGTGCCGCTGAAGAGGCTGAAATGTGCCGCGAATGTTTTATGTTTTGACAAAACCTTCTGTATGTTACATCACTTCCGTTACAAAATTTGTGAAGAGTAGGT
>JGI24158J21664_10013108_pt1 | contig 10951 bp, 5 predicted proteins | sample Ectturendosymbi3_FD_21664 | JGI IMG/M metagenome (IMG submission 21664)
TGGCGACTTTTCAAAGGTGTCCTGTGAAGGTGCGAAACTTCTGAGGACAATTGCCGAAAAACATACCAGTAGGGAACGTTTGGCAAATCAGCCAAACAAATCACCAACCTGGAATGTAACGTGTTAAGTGAAAGTAAAAGAGAACATAAAACGTTTTATAGAAAAGATCTAAGTAACTGTTTATGTCACTTCATGCATTTGATTGGCTGCTAGGTTACTTGTAAATTGTCAGTATGTTTAAAAATAGACATGAACTTGTTAAAAATTTGATGCAAATAATGCATATTACCTTAATTTTTACGTGCAAGTGCCACTAGCGTACATTTGAAGTATGGTTTTTACTTTTCTGATGTTTTGTATCTCTGGGTTTCTTGGGATTTTCTTCATAGTAGATTGGCAACACTGGATTAAATCAGTCATGCAATTGCGGGTACAACAAAAGTAACATCAATAAATAACAAACGATTCCATAAACAATTGAAAGATTTGTATTTGGGTAAACAATGTGTTGTATGAAGTCTTACCTTAGTACACCAGTTGAAGAAATTGATGTAACGATTGGGATTTAAGATTGATTGTTGAAATTTCTTGGTTCAATGGTTGCTTGTCCATGCGAATTAAAAAACGTTTCTAAGGAATTGTTGCAAGCTTAAGGATATTAGATTGCGATCTCACAAACCAAGTTCAATAGCGAATGTAGCTGTACATTTTCCCCATCCTGAGCCTGAAGAAGACATTTTGATAGTTCAAAGATGTGTTCTTGTCCAACAGATCTTCCTGATTTCTAGTATGAGTGTGCGTACGTAACATCAAAGACCGCTTAGATGAATTGGAGTTTGGAATACTTTTTGATGTAATGACCACATTTTTGTTTTTTCCATACTTTTTGCATTGGTAGAAAGAATATTTTCACTTGTTCATCATGTTAAAACAGTTAATCATGTTAAAACAAAAACAATCTCACTTAAACAGTGACTGCTAAGGAAAGGTTGCTGGCAAAGAAAGCATCGTTAAGAAGCCAGCGAAACGGAATGTGCACCTAAGCCTGAATTACTGTATTGAAGGATATCACATTAATGGAGTATGTCACCAATGTTATATAGCCTAAACGTCTTGAGCAACGGAAAAGTGATCCAAATGTTTATGTTCACCCTGCAAATGAAAATTTGGAAGAGGAACTATCAGTAAATCAGTATTTTAATCACTGTTTCACGTCATGTATTATTTGCATTCATATGTCTCTTTGCAAATTAATATTTCTGGGTTTATTTTGTAGGCAACTGTTTTTTTTTAGAAATTACTGAATGGGAGCCCTGCATCACTGTTGTGCACCATTGCTCTTTTTAGGCAGTGGCTACAGGTCCAACTGTGGACCTTCACTTCATGTTTTTGAAACCTGTTATTCATCCAATGGCATCTGCACCGTTACAGTAACGCACAACAATGAGAGTGCAGTAGGCTTGGTAGAAGCATACTTCAATAAACGTAAAGGTAAATATAACCTTAGAGAACCTAACCCCTAAATCGAAAGTTTTGAAACTTAAAAAAAAGATAAATTGGTCTCATGAATTGAAACGTGCAAACACTATTAGCAAAATGAAAGTCGCCAAGGTTAGAGCTGAACTTAAAACCTTTGTCACATAAGACCTCAAACACATGTGCTATGATGTCGTTGATGCTTGACTGACAAACTGAAACTGCAAATTTTATTCGAACCCAGGTCATGACAGGCAGATGAATAGTCACTACCTTGTACCTATTTTAATCTGTGATCTTCTCAGTCAGTGTTACAAAATCAGTGTCAGTGTGCTTTGTTGTTTTCAAACTTTTTAAGCTACCTATGCACTTTTGCTTTAAGTGATGTTTCAACTTTTGACAGTTAAATCAAATGAATTGTTTCAGGTGATGATGCTTTTCAGTGACTGTAGTATTGTTGCGATCGGAAAGCCTGAGCGACAAGTGCGCAAAGCTTCGCACTGTGGCAGCAAGCAACAATAGAGTTCACCCGACAAGATCACTCTCGTCGTGACCATTAGCATGTACAATCAACTGTTCACCAGGTTCACAAGCATTATTAGAGGTCACTCATGAAGATCATTCCATCATGATCACTCTATTATTGCTTGTTCGTGCCACATACATCTGGTGTTGTTCTTCGTGCACATTCCGTTCGTGGTAAACCGCGCATTCAGACAGGGCAACACCAGCGGAGAGGTTGCAACAACATCCCCTCTTTTTTACAATGAACCACACCGATTGCACATTCTTTGTGTGAAGGCTACACTTGGCATAACCTTCACATCCTGGTCACAGCACTATTTTGTTGCGATCGGAAAGCCTGAGCCACAAGTGCGCAAAGCTTCACACTGTGGCAGCAAGCAACAATAGAGCTCACCTGATGAGATCACTCTCGTCGTCACTGTTAACTCGTACAATCAACTGTTCACCAGGTTCACAAGCATTATTAGAGGTCATTCACCAAGATCACTCCATCGGGATCACTGTTATTGCTTGTTCACGCCACATGCATGGTGCTGTTCTTCACGCGCATTCTGTTCATGGTGAACCGTGCATTCAGCGCAATGCCAGCAGAGAGGTTGCAACAGTATAAATCAGCTCTCAATCAGGCTTTGTTTGCCTACTTTTGCGATTTAGACTAACCTGGGTTGCTATATCTGAAGAGGCAAAACTCTTAACAGTTTCAATGGCTCCTTTTTGTGGCAACAAGCACGCGCTTTATATGGGGTTTTTCAGTATGTTCTCACAACTACCAATACACCAAAAAAAAGCATCACTGTCACAGAAAGAAAATATAACAGAATAGTTACACAGTGACGATAGTCTGGAGGTGATAAAGTATAAAAAAGCATGTTTTCCTCCCCAATCGTGACTATATATATTTTTAATATGATCTAATAATTACATACTTTGAAACTTAAAAATCTGGATATTAGAGCATTTTTAGAAATTATTTCCAGATACAAATTTTAAAACTGAAATTCTGGACATATGGTAACCCAAGCCTAACTATACTTTTGTTCTTTTTAATTTTTGAGATGATGAGGATAGGTACAATGTAAAAAATGAATGTCCATCAGCATGGTATCGTTAACGGATATTTGGTGATGTAACCGAAGTGGAAAAATATCCTGTTACACAATAAATAAATGAAAAGGTACAACAGAAAATATAATTTGTGATTGCAATTTAATATGGGTCATTCCATATTAGTGATCCAGCGAAATTGGGATTTTTCATCTTACCCTCACCAAAATTCATGAAATTTCATAAGGGGAAAGACCTCAGACTTCTGAGCTCAACAACGTTGGTATTTTTTAAATCGGACCTGTATTTTTGAAATTATGAGGATTTGGAATTTGATGCTTTTCAAGAAGATTAGACCAAAAAATTTTTGGAATTTTGCTGTTGGAACATCTCTTGATGGTCACTCCTACATTCCTGAATATTTTCATTCAATATTTTGCAGTGAAGTGCAAGGTTCCATGCTGAACAAAAAAAGATGAAGTTTTTCACTGGTGACCTTTGAACCCTGGTTAATCATCGTTATAAGACAACATGCTTTTCGTGTACATTCAAGCATGACAATATTTTAAATACCTATAGCTCAAATAGTGCCACTTCAACTAACTTTATCTTTTTTATTTAAGGTTTCTATTTGATGAACATCTGCTGTCAATGCACTCAAAAGTGCATTTAATAGGCATGTTGTAAGTAGCAATGCTTTTTAGGCATCCTCACAAAAGATAATCTGAAGGTGCTTGGTTTGGAAAGTGAAGCCAAAGAAGTCAGGGTGGTCTTTGTTTTGCTGACTGATGGTTTTGCAAAGGCGTGTCTCAGTCAAACATGAGGCGATTACAGTACAAATGCAATCGATTGTGGTTACGATTACTTGCCACCTGCTTGATTACGATTACGAATAAACAAAATTATAATGTAATCGATTACGATTACATTGAAAGTAATCACGATTATTTGTCTTGAAACATCTTCAGAAAGAAAACGAAACCCATTTGCATAGTTTTATGTAAGCATATTTTCAAACAACATATGATATGAATCAATGCAATAAACGAAATTACTGATCTGCAAGAATCAAGCACCGGAAAAAAGAAAAGAAAACATTGATTGTTTACTGAGATGTTCGTGACAGTCAACAAACTAGTGGTGTAACTAGAGGTTTGAGCTAGAGGAGAAATTTAGCTGAAAATGTCCCACTGGTCTAGAGCTGTGAGTGACTAGGGTAAAGATTTTCTTCCAGTCAACACTCAGAAAAAAACTAGAGAAATTATAGTGAATCCTTGTGTGGATGGCTATATTGTACTAAAACCCCAAATCAATGGAAAATACTCCGAAAGATGACACCGTACTAAGAACCTATTGAAAGGATGCTAAATCCGAAGTATAAGCTAAATGGGTGGTGCTATTTTTATAATTAGCTGGCCAGGGAAGTCAAATCGCCCCTCTTCCTTCCCGTCAATTATTCCACTGCAACAAACTCTTAAAAATATTGATTAAACAAAAATAATCAATGTTTAAAATCTTTGTTACAGTTGATAAACATCAACGCTTCAAATCTTTATCAGGCAAATGAGATGTTTCAGGCTTGAACATTCGTCCAGCAACACTGAAAATGCATTTGATAGTAATTTCAAAATTGCTGACTTTCTTTTAACTGTAGGTTATGACCATTTGCAAGCCAACCTAGCATTGCGCAGCTTTTAATCTGAAATGGAATGAACAGTAAATGCTAGTATAGCTGGACATCTGTCAATTGGACTGGAAGTCAATGGTTAACAAAACCTCACAGGTTTTGTTGAGCTTGTTTTTACCAGTGGATCATGGTTGACATTGTTGCGATTGGAAAGCCCGAGCGGCAAGCGTGCAAAGCTTCGCACTGTGGCAGCAAGCAACAATAGAGATCACACGCCACGATCACTCTATTATTGCTTGTTCGCACCACGCATTTAGATATAGTGTTTTTTTTTCGTGCACATTCTGTTCGTGGTGAACCGCGCATTCCAGTGCAATGCCAGTGGAGTGGTTGCAACAACATCACTGTTATGGACAGGTACTTTCGAATTGGATTAAAATACCTTATTTCCCCCAAAAAAATTAATTTAGTGTATGCAAATTAATGTACCAATAATAAATGAAACAAACACCTCTCCTTGTAATGTTCCACAATTCTGTTGCTGAAATGTCAACCCATTTTTTCTCATTTTTAAGAAAAGTTCTCATTTTTGACTAAACTCACTACGTATCTTCTGGCGGCCAACAGGAAGGCTAACCGGAACAAAGCAAGAATTAGCTAGAAACGCTCTGCTTGCTCCCCTGAAACATAACCATAACAAATGATGATAAAGGAGGAAACCCAGCCACCACAACCGGGGTTTATTGCACAGTGATGTAAGGTGAAGATTTCCAAGTTTAATCGTGAAAGTAATCGTCGATTACAATTAAACTGGCAATGTAATCGATTACATTTCATTTTTGATCAATTCAATCGATTACGATTACTCAAAATACTGTAATTGATTACGATTACCCCATGTCTGGTCTCAGTCTTATTTGCATCAGTCTGAAGTTGTAAAATCTATATCAATCATACACAGAAACAGGTGAAGATCCTGGTGCATTATGTGCATTAACTAGACTCCTTCAAGGATCTGTCTTCTAGAACATTTGTCATTTGAAAATAATGAAACTGAGTTACAGAAAGTACGTTTAATGTGACATTTCTGTACTGAAATTAATGTTTAGCTCAGTAAATTTTCATATGATAATTAGATTGAGCATTATAGGTTTAGCCCAACTGGCATGGTAGATAGAAAAATAAAATTTTTGTGTTGTGCAGAAACTGAAATGTTGTGTATGACATCTCAAAATAGGTTTATCCTTGGAAAAGATGTGTGTGAATTGGTATCAGTATGTTAGACTGTTACACAAAAAACATTTTTGTGAACTAAAGTCTACACTAAAAATGCAGTTGTTGCATTGCACATGTAAGTTGCAGAGATGATCAGATCTACTTCTTTGGAGTCTAGCTCCACCTCTGCTTTGGACTTAATGCCTCTTCCTCAAGTTCAATCATATTCAACCACTTCCACTCTTGACTGTAGCTGTCACCCTAAAATAGTCAAGCATTTGAAAATAAACATCAATCTTTTAGTAATGTGCATTCTTTAAAAAATCAATTACAAACAATTTGTCTTTTGCATTTATATATTTTACCAAAAAAATCATACAATTGAGCAAGGTTCTTATAATTTGCCCAACTAAAAATTCTTATTAGATTAAAAAAACAGTTAAAAACCCACCTTGTTTCAACATATTGAAAATATCTGTATAACATGCTTATTGTCAACTATTTCAGTCAAAATTAACTGTTGTAAAGCATTAAAGACAGTCTCAGTAACTACTTAAATATGCAATAGTACTGGAACATTGGTCATTTCAAGTAAATAGTTCTTGTGTTCAGTTAACATAAGAAATTTAAATTTAAAGTCTTGACAATCAATTAGATTCTTTATGGTTGAAGGTCTTGGCCCAAGAAAATACTGCTTGAAGCACACTGTAGAAAGGCACAAGCCTTAGGTGAAAGATACTTTACTAGATCATCAACCACTTGCTCCTAAAATACTTAATAACTGTTCATGTAGCTTTGTCATTTGATTAGCTGAAGGCTCAGACCACTATTACAAATTTGTAACTTGTCTAGATAGTTACGTGGTTACAGGAAATGAAAGATTGATGGGAGATATTTGTAAATTGTTTGTAAGGCAGTATTGGTAATGGTAGTCAGCAATAGCTGTTTTCATTACTAGAGTGTCAGGGATTAAAGATTTTAAAGAATCAGTTGGGTCATCTCATAGGTCAGCAGTGAGCAAACATTTTCTCTGTGGAGGGCCACATTGAAAACTTTATTGCTACTGGGGGCCATATGTATTACATTTGTCTACTTCAGTTACAATTTATGTTTATAACCTTGTATTGCTCCTTGGGCAAGTGCATTCACCTCACCTGCCCTGACAAGAAGCACACACCAATTGCCATCACCAAAATTAACAAAAAAAACTCATATTGTTTTATTTCACATTGATACTGCAGTACACATAGACAGAATAAAATATCGAGAATTCTAATCTAATTGGCAAAATTACTTTAATGTTTACTCAAAATTAGATAAGTTCTTTTGGGCCAATATTGGTGTTTTTCATTTTTCACTGCTGATACCGATATTTTTGCATTACTCAAACTCCAGCTGAAAGTCAATACAGTACATTTTTTGTCAGGCCACATAAGCAAAAAAATAAATACACAAGTTACATTTATGAAAAAGCAGATTGTGAAACAAGCACTGTGTATTTTGCCTCATGAGCAAAATATACACTCCTGGAACTATTTTGCCAGTAGTCGAACATGATTGGCTGAACTGCTCACATGACAAGCTTGGGCAGCATGACTGTCTTAGTTGACTGTGATGTTTGTAAACGGTGCCGACCGATAGACAAGTAAGGTCATGGTTTCAGTGCTGGCAAGTTGTTGGCAGCTTCTTGTTTGCATTGTGTGAACTGTAGGCCAAACCCCTGAACCTCAACCCTTGTCTCTTTTTACAAATTGTCTCTTATTACAAATTGTACTTGTCATGTGACCACTTCAACCAATTGCGTTTGACTAAAGGTTAAATGTACTCTCATAGGATGGTTTCATCTGTCGTGCTTACTGCAGTCCACGGCAATTTCTAGGACTCACAGTCATCTAAATCAACAAATGCACAATGCCAAACACACAAACATGTGTTGAATGGAAGTAGGCCTACTCCCTGTGTAGACATCTGTGCCTATGCTCAGATGTCATGAATAAGTAAAAAACAATGCGCGATTTGTTAAAACCATCACTTCACTGTGATGAAGAACTGTACAACATTAAATTCTGTGCTAACCTGTGTTATTGCTCACTGTGACGTAAGCACTTTTATGATACATACTGAACGCATGGCTGTCTAGCATAGAGAGACTTTGATAAAACAGCCAACCACCACAAGAGCACATAACCTAGTTTGTTTACAGACAATCATTTGCTTAATGTGCCAAAACCTGCAAGAGAATGTTACGCCATAGAGCGTTTTGTCGGGACTATTGCACCTTGATCTGATTATTATGCATGAAGGCTCTGGGCACTAGGAACAGGACAGAATTTGCTTTAATCAGTCAGGATCAGAGACGAAGTTAGCAACTTGGGCTTCTGAAAATTCCATGCAGAGCAAAAGCATTTCAACACTTTTATAACCAAATATTGCTGATACGATGCATTGGCAGTATCGTCATATCGGCCGATATATATCAGCATGCCGATACATCAGTCGAACTGTACTCAAAATATGTACTACCCCTGCTATAGCCCAATGCTAGGCTAGTTATTCTTGAATGAAACCTGAACCAAGATAACTTAGGTGAATTGGCAGTTAGCTACAGTAGCAGGTTATGTGATTCCTCATGCTGCCAATCTGTTTAGTCCCCATGAGCTATGTACTACAGTTACCTTCCAGTGCCATAGTCTACCAAAGTGTACAATGTTGATATTGGTATAAGTTGATATATATAATGTTGATGTGGTGTTTTTCCCTATGCCACTACCTGAGTGGTGTCTTTCAGGCAAGCAACAGAAGTGCAAAATGCATTTAAATACAATAACCTCATAATCGCATATTTTAACTAGCTGTAAAATATGAGACCATCGGTGTATATGCAAAGTTTACTTGTTTGAAGAAGTTTGCAAAAAATCTTGCCGTGGCCAGTGACCTCACAGAATGACATTTGTTGCACCAGCACTTGCTGGTAGTGGTTAGAGAAAATGTTAGTATTTTGACCTGTGTGCAAACCTGGTTTGACACATCATGCTTGCCCCATTGATCATACCAGCCTGATTGATGGTGTTACTGTCTGCCACCCCCCTTTTGTTTTGCCTAATGTAGATAGTGTTTTCTGAGTGTTAATTCTTTCCAAGTTTACAAACCATGAACTTTTACTTTGCTTGACTGACTTCCTCCAAATTTTGTTTATACTTATGTGATACATTACTGAAATGTGTGGGATCAGTTCTTGCGGCTTTTACCTGTGATTAAACAGCTGTGTTTTGATGGGTTTGGTTTCGTTTTCAACTTTTCAAGCAGTAACATAGTTTAGAAAAAAATTTGAAAGTTGTTAGACTGAGTTATAATATATAAGTCAGGTCATACCAAAAACTTGAGTAAAAGAGTTTGTCATTTTTGCAATCTTTTGCTTAGGTTTGTTAGATGGGTTCGAAGGAAAAGTTTACACACACTAGTGCTAACTTCCTATCACAGCAACATTTGCTGTAAATGAAGTAGCAACAGTGCCAGTGTGGTAAAGTTAGCCATGGTAAGTGTCAGCAGACTACAGTAACATCTTAACCAACAGTCCAGATTTTTTGGAAAATGCATGGATAAGATTTTGATCAATGTGTACAGATTATTGGGACCTTGTCGAGATGGTTGTCGCCCTTTAGCAAAAATTGTCATGCTTCAGAATTACTGTCATCAAAAATGGTCAGTGCATAAAATCTGAGCGAGAAATTAGGCTTTGCCAAAATAGAAGTTTATAGCAACGATAGTCTATCTTGCACACCCTTAAGTTTAAAGCTCGACCGATAAGGCTTCTTTGGGCCGATACCAATGTTTTTCATTTTTCATTGCCGATATCCGATATTTTTGTAGTACTCAAGCAGGATCTATTTTGCCTTCAGCCAAACATTTTCCAACTGTAGCTGAAAGACATTGCAGTGCATGTTTTCTTCAGGCCACATAAACAAAGAAAATTATTTCACAAGTTGTATTATTTTATGAGGCAAAATACTGTTTTGCCTTGTGAGGCAAAATACATACTCCTGAAGCTCTTTTGCCACCAGCCGAACATGATTGGCTGAACTGGTATTATGACAAGTTGGGACAGCATGACTGTCTCAGTTCGCTATGGCATCTATTAATGGCTCAGTCCAACAGACAAGTAATGTTATGCTTTCAGTGCTGGCAAGCTGTTAGCAGCTTCTTGTTTGCATTGTGTGAACTGTAGGCTAAAACTAAACCCTTGTTTCTTTATGTATTGTACTTGTCACGTGACCATTTCCACCAGCTGTGTTTAACTAAAGGTTAAATGTACTCTAAAAGGATGGTTTAATCCATTGTGCCTACTGCAGTCCATAGAAATTTCTAGGACTCACAGAAGTCTAACTCCAAATAAAAATAAAAAATAAAAATGCACTATAAAAATAAATAATAATGCACATAAAATGCACATAAAGAAACAAATAAAAAACATCCAAATAAAAAAATGCACAAACAGGAAACATGTGTTGCCAATAAGTTGACTTACTCCTTGTGTAGACACATGTGCCTACACTCAGATGTCATAAGTAAAAACAATGCACAACACATTAAAACCATCACTTCACTGCAATGAAAAACCGTACAATATCGAATTCTGTGCAAACCAGGGTCCTGCTCGCTGTGACGTAGGCACTTTTTTGATGCACACTGAACGCAAGACTGTCTAGCCTGGAGAGACTTTGATAAAACAGCCAACCAACGCAAAAGCACGTAACCTAGTTTGTTCACAGATAACCATTTGCTTACCGGGCCAAACCTACAAGCGAATGTTATGTCATAGAGCGTTTTGTCGGGACTGTTGCACCGTGGTCTGATTATTATGCATGAAGGCTCTGTGCGCTAGGAACAGGACAGAGCATTTGCATTAATCAAGCAGGGTCAGAGACGAAGTAGCAACTTGGGTTTCTGAATTTCTCCATGCAGAGCAACAGCGTAACACTTTTATGAGCAAATATTGCTGATATATATCAGCAGAATTTTGCCGATACGATACATCGGCAACGTCATATCGGCCTATATATATAT
>JGI24158J21664_10013112_pt1 | contig 10949 bp, 5 predicted proteins | sample Ectturendosymbi3_FD_21664 | JGI IMG/M metagenome (IMG submission 21664)
TTTTTAGAAAACAGCAAGGGAAGCAGCCAACACAAAAATTCAGGAATTTATTAACAGAACCCGACAAGTAAAAACTACAGCTGTGAATATCTTTTTTGTGAAGGAAAACAGAAAGTAGGTCTATTCGTGAACCACCTTGAAGGCCTTCGCGTACCATTAGTGGTACGCGTACCACAGTTTGATAACCACTGATTTAAACGTTATGCATGAAACCATTTATTAGTTGAGCAGGCAACACCACGAATGGCATGGTTGCTTCCTATGGCTGTTTGCATATTGCTTGCTTGCAAATAGTTCCACACATGGTCAGGAAATAAGCAGAGCGTCCGCTTCGTTTCTATTTTTGATGTCTCTCGATACAACTGCGTTAAAGCTGATCACCAAACCAAAATGCCGATTGGGTTTTTCCCCTGCCTCGTGCCCCCAATAACAGGAAACGGGAAGAAATTTCTGCGGACGATCATGTTCCGTGCGCACTTCACTTCGAACAGCTACGGGTTCCGCGTCAATTCAACAGTCAAGCTTATTTTTGCAACCAGCGCCTCACGTCACAAACCCGTAACAAAGGCCCAGTTATGTCACAAACGCGTAACAAGCTGCCGGCCACCGATAATTGGCTAAGCGGAAACTATGATCACCACGCACCTTTTGTCTTCGGAGTAGAAATCACCGAATCTTCCCGGTTTTCCTCCCCAGACGAATCCAGTGGCACGATGCAACCAACTTCAAAAGAAAATTTTAAATTGATTGCTTCAGGATTGTAATTAGTTAGTGATACCATCAGGAAAATGCGCGTATCTGTTTTACACCAAAACGCGAGAATACTGCAGGCATTCATATACTACCGAAGCTGTTGCTGAGGCATACACGAGTTGGAAACTCTTCATAAAATGTCTTATTTTCTTCCAACCCACGCAGTTGTGAAAAATACAACAATCGGCACAGAGTCGCCTCACAGATCTGTGTATTCAGGGATGAGTTGAGCAGCGGATCTGCCCCAACGGGTATGACAACCCAAAGCCAAAGGAACTTTCAAATGTAAACTGAAAATAACGCATTTAAGAGGTTGTTGGATTCGATTTATTCTGGTGACTCTATCAAGGGAACGTGTATCCGTTTAGCTCCCTTGAGAAAAATGAAGGCTACGATGCCCACATGCCCCCGGTTTCCAACATTCCCGTCCATAGGCAGCACAGCGCTTTTGCTAATTGAACGTCTGTAACGAAAAACATCCTGTCAATGATGGATCCACAGGATTCAGTTAGCTCNACAAAAAATAGGATTGAAACTCGTTTCGTCAAAAAACGTCCATGACGGACTAAAAACGACGTCCCTTTTTAGCAACTGCCCCTTTTCGGATTTCCCCTCCTTTGTAACACAATAATTATTGCAAAGATCTACTGTATATGGTGCCAATCTTACCGGCAGATTCGCTGTTTCTCCTCACATAAGCAGAGAGCCTCCTCTATTTATCATGGTATGAGCCTACCAACCTTTGTGAAAAAGTTGGAAGTTAAAAGCGTTTATGCGCTTTCCCATATTCTGGCTGACGTTTTAATTTCTGTCTAGGCGGGTCTTATCCATATTTATTTCGTTTAAACCAGTGATCCGCAATGTGGTCCAGGTGGACCACCGGTGTTCCACCTGGAATTTCTAGTGGTCCGCGGAGAGTTTCATAAATCTTTGATGAAACGTTCCTGCAATTGTAACCTTTGTTCAGTGTTACTGCATAATAAATTATGTAAGTCCACCTATGTGCAGTACAGTTTTGACCAGTTGTTCATGAGATGTCAGCACAGCGAAGTCGTTCACCGGATATCTTTTACAGAGACGGTCCATGTATCGAAAAAGGTTGCGGACTACAGGTTTAAACCCAATCCGGTCTTGTAAACTGACGCGTACAGCAGCTGGAGAACACAGCACCGCTTGCTTTCTGCAGAACACCGCTTGTTTTGCGGCATGTTACGGAAAGCCCGCACCGGTCCATACGGATCGAACGAGAGCGGCTTTTCCACTTCTCGAAACTGAACATTATCAATCAGCTTGACAAATTTCATCACACGACGCTTCTGTCTTAGGCTCATTGTCTTACTGACGCGTGGCATAACCTGCCAGGGTGTTTGTCAGCCTACTAATACACTGGCCTGGGTGACTGAGCATCGACATTAAAATACCTCTTCAAAAAAGTGAACACAGAGCCCAACATCGGCGACAGCGAAAAAACGCAGTAAGATTCGTGTTTCAGTCTGTTAGTGTCTTCCTATCAGAGAATTCAACAACTTGAAGAAAAGCTTGTTCGACGTCAACCGGTGTGAGCGCCGAATTTACTTATATTTTTGTAAAAGTGAGTACAGTCAGGTTCTACGCAAGCCTTGTGCAGTCAGAAATGCAAGTGAGCCATGAGTTGTATACAGGCAACCAGTTTATTTTTTTCTAGAACTTGAAAATTTTGATTTCTTTGCAGCCAGAGTCAAAGCCTTAAGCTCTTTTCAGCGCTTAAAATCTAAGGTTTTTGCTCAAGCAGGTACAGTTGATACAAAAGCAGAGCTGGCTGCGTAGAAACGAGGAATCACGCTGTTTTTGAAAAGTTCATGATTTAACTTTAACCGTCCATTTTTTGCACAATTGTATTTGAATTTACCAGACTCCCAAATTTCTTTCAGAAGAAATTAAATTTTCAAGAAGCTCGTTACCGGCTGTTTCTACCTGGTCGTTAGACTATCTTGTTGTTGAACAAATGAGCTACCGATTGAGAGCGAAATACGGTTGGCATTTTTTGCATCAATTTACCAAAGCAGTTTTAAAAACCTGGAAAAAATAACAAGGGTTTTAACGCGTAAAAATTTCAGTGCTAGCTCACTGAAATCTTCCTCGATACATTGGCCACCAGGATTAGAACGACCTCAACCCAATTTAATATTGAGGAGTTCTTTTGTCCAATACAAACTTTCTCCTCTTCCTGAAAAGGACGGGACCAGCAGTGAGGTTCTCAAGAGCAGCCCTTTTCTGCAGGCGGTTCGCATAAAAAGCGTCTGATGTTTTCTGTTTTGTTCTTGAAAATGTTAGGCTGTTTAGCAGCCTGATGGTTGGTGGCGAACACCTGCATTAAATGTGACTCTGGGCCATGTTATGCCAAGACCTTGTTAGTAGTTCTTTCCCGAGTTTAAGCCTGGTGCAGGGCGCGAAAATTGCTGCTTGTTTATTGGGATGACGCAAGCAGTCCTTGAAGATCGAAGAGCTTGCGGCTGGGTCAATCTGGGGCATCATCCTGAACACGTTTGTGGCCAAGGACATTCATGTTTTGTTGCATAGGTGTCCGAGGCCAAGTTCACTTACTTGCCTGTGTGGAATGCGTGCACGTTGTAGCCTGCATAGAACAAGAGCTCCATTCTTTATATCCGTGCACCGAAAATAAATTTCTCGTGCAAGAAAATGATATCTTGTGAACAAAGGCGTGCCCGCAGATGACTGTAAGGGGGAATGGAGACCATTCGCTGTATACGTTGCTCTCTGCACCTATTTGCAACCCTTGGATTCCTTCCTGCAAACTGCATTTGTATTGTCTACAATCTCGTTGAGGTTTCAATAACTTTTCCTAAATTTAAGGCAAAACCAAAATAAATTCACTTTTTCCAACCGCAACATTGTCAAAACACGCCAGTTATTTCCTCACCATTTTCCAAATACTACCCATCATTCTCTGTTTTACTAAAGTGAGGTTATTCGGCTATCGAACCGTAGCGCTGTATAATAAGCGCTTCAGTTCGGTGCTGGTAGGTTTGCAGTTCGTTTCTATGTCGGTTCATACCAAGATCTTACAAATTGCTGCTGCGGCTGTTTTTTCTGAGCGCATGGCGTGGAAGAAGTTGCAGGAAGGCTTCGCGCCTTCTCGGACATGAGATGGAATCCAAAGTGAAATTTGATCTGACTAACTTGCCTCGCAATACCTTCGCAATAGGCGATGTACGCACGGGTGAAGCACAACCAACAGATCTCTGCCAAGGCGTCGTGGCGGATACAGTTTTGTGCATTTTTCGAGTGCGAGTTGTACTTTTTTGTAAGGTGTACCGCTGCACCTAGCTTGCGTTCACACATGGATCGACATGCGCAGGCACTCATCGTCATAACATGACGAGATGGCCAATTAATCTCAGTTCCTCTTTTTTCTTCGCTGTATGTGAACTACAACTTCGCCAGCAGATAGGAAGGTATGTGTAGGACATCGATCTCGAAACTTCTGATGTTAAACAGACCTCGGTCTCGGTCAGACAGAACTGGCAAGCTTGGGCTTCCGCTCTCTTCAAAGTAATCAATGATCCTTTACTTGGTTTCGTTTTGGTCTGGAAAGTTTTGCGGTTTTGAAACTTCTTACGGCTACTGGACAGAATGAACTTACGCCTAACCACACAGCAGTGGTGTAACTAGAGCAGGGGTCACCAACGTGGCGCCCGCGGGCACCAGGTCGCCCGCAAGGACCATGTAAGTCGCCCACGGGCCCGTTCTAAAAATAACATTAGCATGATAAATCTTCATACTAACGAATATCAATACTAAAATAAGTGAAGGTAAATTGAGCAAAATTTTTAGTTCAGAAGTGTGCATCAAACTAGTAGAACTTCGCATTAATCGGTGCACAAGAAGTAGCTCACAGTTTCAAAAAGGTTGGTGAGCCATGAATTAGAAGTTTGAGCCAGGGGGTAGTAACTTAGCTGAAAGGGGACAACACTCAGAAAAAAAACTTGAGAAATGATGTTGAATCCGGATGTGGATGGCTATAATAAAACCCCAAATCACTGAAATATACGGCGAAAAACGAAAAAAAACAACAACAGGCTGCTGAAAACCAAAAGAATGCTAAAATCGAAATACAAGCTAAATGGGGCCCGTTTTTTTCATTTTACTTGCCAGGGGGGAGATTCGCCCCTCTGCCTACCCGTCAGTTACTCCACTGCCAGACAGAATGAACAATTACCGCATCAACAGTGACTTTCTCCTTGTTTTAATGATTTTACGTGAAAGTACAGCAACTTTTTATAAAACAGTTGATTCCGCAAGAGATACTGTCGAATCTGGCTTCATTTTCCAAGCTTAAAACTTAGGCTCTGTTTAGAGACAGGGATCGTGCATTTGTATAGATCGTACATTTGGTTTAACAAAAAATGTTTGCAACAGCTGCATTGGAGTTATCAAAAAAAATATGTATATATCTACATAGCAATCCAGATAGTTCGCTTACGTTTTTAACTACTTTTTATTAGGCACGTTCATCGTGTCCTGAAAACGAGCATCGAAATTTTGAGTGACGCCAATATAAGAATACGGCCAAAGCAATGGGTTGCCATGAACAAATGCAGTGCTGTAGGAGGCGAGGTGCAGGCGCACCTCCAAAAGTTTCGATTTGTCGAAAATTCGGTAAAATCTTTGAAAATCTGGGCAAAATCCCTGCAAATCCAGGAAAAAATGGCGCCCAACGTCGTTTGATTTGAAAAGTTGGTGCCCAACGTTTGCAGAAAAGCACATGAAGACCTTCTTTGGAGGTCATACCACAGAAAGGTCTTCCATGATCTTTTTGAGAGAAATCTGAAGGCAAAAGTCGCAGAAAAACTTTTCGGGCAAGTTTGGGTTATTCGGGCAAAAATCCTTCGCACCCAGTGGCGTAGCCAGCCCAAAAATTTGTGGGGGGGGCAAAAATGTTTGATTTTAGGCGAATAGCACTGTTTTCTTTGGAAAAACGCCTCTCAAAGCACAAAATGACTATATTTTTTCTAAAAATTTTGGGGGGGTCATGGCCCCTTTTGCCTCCCTGGCTACGCCTATGTTCGCACCCCCAAAAATGTGCCTGCTCCTACACCTTTGAAACGAAACATTGTACAAACAGCAACGCAAAAAGATAAGACTGGCGAACATTTCGAATACCACTTAATTTCCTCAGTAAAATTCACTGAACGAAGCGCAAAACCTTTTACCGCATTTGATATTGCTGATAATGAACATTGTTTCGCTGCAAACGCCCGGCAGGGCTTCATTCACATCATTGTTTTTTTTGCGTTGTAGTTTCTTATGTTGCTTGGTTCGTGTTGGATTCTTGAATCTACCTCGAACACGACTGCCTTACCGCGGTATGGCTTAAGTAACCTACCAAGGTATACTTTACTGCCAGCATTCGTTACTAGGAGGTCCATCGTTAAAAAGCGAATACAACACACAACGGGAGAGTCCATTCGAAGTTAGAAATTAGAACTTACATTAGCCGTAAAAGTAAAAATGCGGTGAACGCCTACAATCGGAAAGCACTAAATAATCTTCCCGGTAATTCAACAGAAATTATATTTTTTATGGAACACGCACCAAAACATAGCCTGAGCAACACAGCAGATAACCTCGGTTCCAATCAAGATGCACTTCCTTCAATAGTTTTTGTGCGGGTAATTAAGACGAAAACAAAATCNTCTCACTGGCCAAGGTAATTCGTTGAAACCTTATCTAATCATTAGTTAAAAGGTACATTGCATAAAAATGTTCATGGAAAGACACAGAGATTGCAATGAGAACTCGCATGAAGCGTTTATTACGGTCAGTTTGAAATATTCAATATTTTTCCGAAGAACGTCGTGTGTCTCTGTGGCGCAATGGACTAGCGCGCTGGACTTCTAATCCAGAGGTTCCGGGTTCGAGTCCCGGCAGGGATGTACTTTTTTCAAAGAGTCTTTGTTTGAATCTTTTCTGTGGAATCTCTCGGTGTTTCAATATTTTGCATGAGAAAAGTTTGGATTTACCACTAAGGATTCGATTACCCCACATCGGAGGGAAGACAGTTCACTGAAGGTTGCATCACAAAACCCAAAATGCGTCGATCTCATTCGGAGAGATGACAGTCTAAGAGTCTTGTTTTTTGTTGTGTTTACTACTACTTGTTGTTTTTGCCATTGCTTTTTGTTTGGAAATGTTGTGTCTACTGCATTGCTTTCCGCCTCATAACCCTTTTATGTTGTTGCTTACTTCTTTCACCTATACGCATGATTTACCTGCCCATCTGTACATGCCTTAACGCTTTACCCACTGCTTGCCCACGATCATCTCATATGTGTTATGCTTCCTGGGCAAAAAAAAAACTGAGAAGACGCCCTAACCCAAAAATGGGACAAGAAAGATGACCCACAGGTTCGAGCTGCATACTTTCTCCACCTGCCAACTCTACTGAAGAAAAGAAAAAAGCTGAAACATGAAGAAAATGATCACCTACAAAAGATCCACCACAATTGGACAAAAGCCAACCAATTAAAGCACCTCGTTTCAAATAATACGAAAAGCAGACCGAAGGTTAGTCATCCCCTCACAAGAACTGTGCACTTTGCGGGTGCCATGCGAAACAACAATTTCTTGGTCCCAAATGTTTCACATATCTAGCAGGCAAAAAAATAAACTTTCCCGTTGAATCAAAACCTGACATGTGCAAAGTATGGTATTTATGTGGTGACTCGTGTAATATGCCACCAACTGTATGTTGGCCAATCAGTAAACAAATTTTCCAAGAGATGACCACTCTTTTGAGGCACTGGAAACAAACCAGATAGGAGCAATCACAGTGTTTAATGACACCTTAAATAAATCACCTATTCTATAACTGTTACATTGTTACTATTGCAGAACTACTCCGTTTTGACTCTCCGGATACATATAAAGATAAATGGCTTAACAAATTTTTCCGGATATAAACAACCGGTAGTTCACAGCATTATCATTCTTCATGTATAATGATTCTTGTCCCTCACCCTTTTTCTCAACTTGCGATGTTCACTAATATTTTTTTCCCATTCCGCTTTGTCGATTTGTTTGTTCCCATTTCTTACCACGTATGTAGTTTTTTGTTTACCGATTTTGTGCCCCGCTTTCCAACGCTTACAATTTAAATGCCCTCCTCAAAGTACGTCGGTCAACGTTACGACCTCAACACCACCTTTCAGCTTACGAATCCCACTGCCCGCTTCGTGCTGTGTTGTTGAACAAAATTAGCAGCCTACAGCACAAAAAACAACTCTGCCGCGAATAACTGAAACGAATGAGAAAATTTGCTGAAATTAATGCTAAGCAGTTTTCTGGCTCTATGATCATAATTCTGTCGTGTTTCAAACGCTTTTCGCATAGTATTTTTTAAATTTTGGAGCACGATCTACTAGCAGTGATTCACGTTCAACGGACAAAATTTCTTACGTGTCCCTACCAATACACAGCCAACCACTGCATAAAAATAATCAAAATAACGCAAAGCAAAGACAAGGAGCTGATCAAATACATTAATTCGTGGCTTGAACACGAGTAGTCAATAATTTCATAAGAGCCAGATTGCAATGGCAGGAAGCTAGACTCACTAGAGTAAACACGAACTAGAAACTCCAGTGATGACAAGTGATCAACACGTCTGGCCAAAATCTTCTGGCAACTACTGTATTTTCTTTGAAGATACGATAATAAATTGTGCGTGCAATGAGTGAAAGCTGCCGAAATTGCATTAAACCTGGTTTTCGTTTTTGCATCTCTGCCAATTCTGCTATTTTAGGCTTTGAGTAAAAGAGGCGGAAGAGGGTTCCATGACTAATGGCCAGAGTTGATTGATTTAAATCACTGATTTAAATCAAGCAATAAAAAAAAACAAGCAAAAAATCATATGCAGTTTTGAAGCTTTGTGTGGTTTCTCTGACACATTTAATTGCATAAGCACAAAGGAAGTTTGTAAGGACGTTCAGTTGTTTCTAGTTGCTATTCTTGAAAAAACAAAGCACAAAAAAGTTATATTAAAACAAAGTATTTAGAATTAAAAAGTACAAGTGGTAGGTGGCTAGCCCTTACCCTACACATTAAATCAAAAAAATCATAAAAATATAAAAAATCCGATTATTTTGATTTTTTTAAATCATTATTTTTATCAAGCCTGCTAATGGCTGCGCTCATAGCAAGGCCCGAGTGATTGAATTTTTTGTTCCAGTATACAGAGCTTCCCTACATTTTTTCTGATCGCGTAGCCTACCATTTATGGGTCCCACATTGTTCCAGGAAATCTAAATCTACCAAATGTCATTCAATCAAAAGTTTGGAAAACCGGAATTGAAACAAATGCAACATGAACAAAATGACTATGAGAATATTACAATGACCATATTTTGAAAACCAACTAGGGATAACGGAAGTACACAAAATTTCAAGAATTTATTAACCGAACCCGATAAGTAAAATCTATAGCTGTGCATATATTTTTTGTGAAGTAAAGCAGAAAGTGTATGCCTATTCACGCACCACCTTGAAGGCCTTCGCATACCATGTGTACTACAGTTTGAGAACCACTGTTCTATAATAAACGGTTAAACTAGGGCTGGGTTGAAGTAACTATTTACTTAACCTTTACTTATTACTTGATTAAGTAAATTTGCCATTATTGACATTTCAATTAATTTGTTTGTACAAAAGTTAAGATCTTGGAAGCCACGTCTGTTGCTGTAAATGCAATATTATAGGTGAAATGCATCATCACACATAAGCCATTTAGGCGAACAGGTTTCTAACGTTGCAGAGCGTTTGTGAGTCACAATTGTTGATTGTCATCCTGCTTGCAATTTGGAGCTAGAAGCTTATTCCATTAAATTGAATCGCGGCCAAGAGGTGCGAATTTTGTTTGAACCACCCATTATGTGATGTAAAAATTGCGATAATTTTGATGTGCTTGCATGTTTTTAAGTGTAAATGTCGATTTTCCTAATTTGCTTGAATTAATTTAAGTGACTTAAGTAATCTGTCAGAAATTACTTTTTACCCAAAAAATAAATTTTTGTTACTTGAACCAACCCTACGTTAAATAGCTATTTAAATTCTTTCCTGAAGAATTTAGAAGTTTCAACCCGTTACCGTCCGCCAACGAGAGTTGTAAACGGACCTCATTTTGAAGCCGAACCCGACATACATTTTTAAGCCCGATTTACGCCCAAAAAACAAATTTACCGCGTGAAGTAAGATATGCGCAACTGCAGTGTATCAAAAAACGTAGCGTACGGGTACAGCTTCAGGTACATGGTTTTATCACACCCAAAATAGCAATCACCTTGACCAAAACGTTGACTTAAACACAAACTTAGCTTGTTAGTCAACGATAATACTGCGATATATCATGTTTTGCGAGAAAAGACACTATTACGAAACAATCCACGATAGCGTTATAGGCATAAAACAAACTATCTAGAATAGCTATAGGCATGAATAGCCGGTTAGTAGGCCTTCGTTTCTTATAACAAGCAATGAATCGCGTAAGAAAAGCGATTGATCTTTTCGAAGCAACGCCATTGCGCGCTAATTTCCTCACGGCTGTCGCATTCTCACAAAGAATGTGAGAATAATCTGAGCAGAGAACAAAAGAACGTAGCTGTGTTTGCAGGTACATGTAGAATTAGCTGAAGAAAAATCGCAATCACTTTACTCACAGAAGTCACCGCGACGAGCACAACCAATGTACTTCACGAAAGAAAAATCGTTACTCTGAATGTTATAAAAAAGTTGTGTGCGCAGGCCCGAAACATTTTCCCGAACCCGGCCCATTCCCGGCCCGACTTACAACTCTGCCGCCAACTAACACATCTCAAGAACTCATTTCCCATTCGTCAAAATGAAGAAATGCTTCTACAGTCGAAAAAAAGAGATGCTTGACTAGATCGGTTAAATTCCGACGGAGTTCCTCCATCGGCAAAAGCGAATCGGGTGAATTTTTCGGAATAGGTCGGCATAGTTCTACAAACCGCCTGTGAGCTTTCCTAGCGCCATTACTATATGCACTCAATTCTTTTGGTTGAAAATCACAATAAACAGTCTGAAAGCTACAGGGTGACCCAAAAAGATGTGTACCCATGAAAATTTCAATTGTGACTTTGATTAAAAAGCTATTTATTTCAAATTACAACCACACATTA
>JGI24158J21664_10013113_pt1 | contig 10949 bp, 5 predicted proteins | sample Ectturendosymbi3_FD_21664 | JGI IMG/M metagenome (IMG submission 21664)
AATGAAATGATTATGATTGGAATTTTCGTCAGCTGTACTTCTTGGCACGGGTAAACTGCTACTTAATAATTCCCGTTTCGTTACAGTGACTATCACCGGTCAGGTGTGAGAATGCACGCTTGCACTTAGAATCAGCCTGTAACCAAAAGCGTGAGCTAATTTTGGATGGAGTGGTTTAATGATCACAAATGTAGTAATAACCTTGAACGAGTTTAAATCGAAGTAGAAAGGCAATTTATATGTTTTACAGATAGTGTTAGGTGCCAACAAGAATAAGTTACCTAAAGGGAATCGAAAAGATTCCGGAAAACAGAAGTATGTTTCAGAACGTTTAGCTTGAGCAGCGCCAAGGAAATCCAGCGAGAGAGAGATGGTAGAGCCAGTGGACGACTGCAAGCGTCACGGTTAAGTTCAAATACTTTTAAAATATGTAGATTAAATTAAATCCTGCGCTGCTCCGAACTCAAAAATTTACTAAAAATGTGGCAGAGTATTAATGGATTGATCAAAGGACACCAAAGGGTTTAGAAGTGTTCTGCTAAGTTTAGGCAATGTGGTGCACTCGGACAATGATGAAGAGAGTTTGTACGCCTGTTGCTGCACACAGAAAGTGGCTGTCAAAGGGTGCCACAGATACAGTATCTTGGCTGTCACAGTCCACAGATATCTTCACGAAGTTCAATGAGGTTAATTTGCAACTGCAGGGGAATGATGTTAACCTCATTAAAGCCAAATCAGTAATCTCCACCTTCTTGTCCAAGTTTAATGCTGTTCAAACGAAATTGAGCCCATCATGAACTCTAAACAGTTTCCAAATCATTAACTCTGACAGTTTCCAACTGCTATGTGAGTTAATTTACTAAATCAAGTTGTATAGTGAAATGCATCTTTGTGCTCATTCTTGTTTTAATCATTTTCAAACATACCAAATATACAATATGAAAAATTGCGTTGATATGTGTGTTAGGCATGGTAGTGGGGGCGATAGAGGCTTGTTTGTCAGAAAAGGGGGTGCTAGCCAAGAAAAGGTTGGGAAAACTGAACTATGCTCCCTTTTAGTTGTCTGCTTCTATTCGTTTCCATTTCCACAGACCTCTTTGAACAGGGATGAATATTAGGGGAGGTGAACAAGAAACAGTCACCTCGTGTCCTCCTTTTTCAGAGATTCTGCGGGCACCCTTTGAGAGTTTTGCACTTGTTTTTTGCCTGGCTTTTTCCTGTCATCGACTGAATTTATTCTGAAATGACCAAACAAATTAAGTCAATTCGGTCATAATGTCAAAAAAGGGTAGGGTAGTGAATACTGTTTCAACAAATTTTAATACTATTGCAAGACGAATGACCGAAAGGTCACAGCGAGAAAACAGGTTTTTGCATTGTCCTGTTAAAAAACTTATGAACAACTCTAAAGCCACATTTTAATAAGATCTGAAGCAAGTCATCTGTTTTTCAAAATGAAGCAACAATTATTTGCAAATGTGCCAAAGTGTCTCCTCCACTGTTTTGGGGCGCTTTCTAAGGGTTTGCCTCAGGCCCCTAAATTGTGATACCCACCCCTGTCTGTGAGGCTGGATTTTTAACCCATGTACACATTATACAGTAAAACAAAAGTGAAAGAATAGACTGGATGTTGAGAATGACATGAGATTTGTTTTCACCAACGCGCCCCCAATAATTTTAAGAATAGCTGTACCGCTGCAAGCTCAGTCGTCCCACTGATTAGCATGTTTGCTGTTTGTTATGCATATGAATGTAAATACAGTGAACCTAACATGTAAAATGATGTGTTTTTTATCTTGTTGGTTGTTATTTGAACCCCATTGGAGTTGCAGTTAACCCTAGGACTACCAAACGGGTCAGTTGACCCTTTTGCGATTCTCTTAACAAATTGTAAGAAAAAGGTTTGCAGCTAGGAACCTCAAATGTTTTGACTTTTATTATTTTTGTGTCTTGAGCAAACCACCAAGTCGACAACAAATTTTTTTAAACCAGTGTTTCACGATGGAAAAACGGTGAATTACCACACGAGGTCAATAGACCCCTAAGCTGAGAATGTTGAATTATCCAATTACATTTTGAAACAACTTTTGCACACAGGGCCGAAACGCATTCCACACACAAATTTGAACAGTGGCAACATTTCATTCTTGTTTTGTTTGGATAGCAAATCGGAATTTGGTTCTTTTGTGGAGTGACATGTCTTCAAAAAGCTCCATCCTGAATGCGTTTCAGATACAATACATGGGGGACTCTAAAGGCCTCACAGTTTCTCTCTGTTGAGCACAGCTTTTCTGCCAATTTGATAATGAAATCCCATTTTTATTTGTTACTTGCAAATATTTGCAAATGGTTTATGCATCCACTACCACAATGTCCAACTGGTTGAACAATACAGCAAGTGACCATCCTCGGGATGCTGCCCAAGTAGAGTGTGCATGGACCGTTTCACCAGCTGTATCCACACCACCCTTACTTGCGTTGAAGTCGAGTCGTGTCTAGAAAGACAAGTCGTCTTAATTATGTTTCCCACAAATTTGTTGGAAGTTCATCCCTTTTAAAATTCCACAAAAAACAGGCCACAGAAGGCTTCAAACACTTCTTTTCTGAGAGAAAACTTGCTACCCCATGTCGACGAGCTTCAGTGATCGTGATTTCCAAAATATGGTCACCGTTTTATGGCATCGTTTGAAACACGTCTTCAGCATCGTCTACATGTGCAAGAATGAATTGTTTTATACCTCACCTTGTACTCATATTTCTTTTACTTGCACGTCCATTTTGCAGCCAAAATTAACATAACCAAATGGCACCATCTCTATTGATTGGTTGACCTATGTTTGCCAAAGTATATATGTACCCAATTTTAGGAAATATTCTTGTACAGTATCTTGCTTTATATCAAGATCTTCGTCAACTTCACGCATTCTTGGCTTGAGGTCATCAAATTCATTTTCACCGGTGTCTTTATCATCTTGAAAAGTTGTGATCACTTCTTGTGCATTCTACCTTTTATTTTTTGCCAGCCTAGATATAGCAGGTAAGTGCACAGCAAAAACTAGAGCAGACCTTAGGCCAAACAATATCACAAAAACCGCAAACTCGCATTTGAGATAAACAGCTACAGGATGCCTTTGAAGAAAAGCAAGGCCACTATCAAGCGCTGAACTATGACAGATTCCGGATACATGCATCCTCCTGGAAAGTTGGTGGATGTCTTCGGTAAGCCTCTTGAACATCGTGATCCACAATCCTGAATTCTTGCTTCATGTATTTGATGATAACCTCTTTGTCTTTGCATATATTTTGGGGTTCACAAGCGAAATGACGGTAAGTATTCTGCAATACAAGGACCTAGTTTCAGGGGAGACAGGTGGACATGTCCTCCCCAGCGTTTTGACATAGAGAACACAATAACTTTTGTGCCCCAAATGTTTTGTGATATTAATATAGTCGTATAAATTTCACTGCCAAGATATTGCCAAGGATAATACTATACCGATGTACATGGCAAACAACGGTATGATTTAGGTGCATTTTTGGGTCACTGTGCCAGTCAATAGAATCTCAGAAACACGTTTATTAATTGGAATTGCATTATGTTGCTGCCAATTATTTGAATCTCAGAGATACATGTTCATAAATTCTACCTTTAATGTATTTTTTGTTTTTTGAAAATAATTGAAGTGTTGCTTTTACCTGCCGCACAACAACTCATCAGTTTATCTGACAACAACATACGTGTGGCGCACTGGGCAGATCACCAATGGAGTGCGGATTAGGCGGACAACCCTACAAGGGTCCGCAGTTTCATCCTGGCCCGTAATACGTAAACCGCTTCTAAAATTTTCGCCAGTCTTTGCACTCTGTTTAATCACACCATCACTTGTCACAAGCAGCGTACCACTCGAATGTTAAAAAGTGCCAGTAAATTCGTCGCGATCCGTAGGTTACTTTGCAGCAGCAGGTTTGGTTGAGAAGTTCTGGGAAGGTTATCTTTTAAAAAGCTTAAATTATCCCGCTCTTGCTATATTTCTATCAACAGTTCGTGTTTTTCTACAATTGTTTCAATGTCAACATTCGCTAGCAAGTTTTATACTGGCTAAGTTCATACTCGCAGAACTGAAGACGTGTTTAAATACGCGAAACCGGTCTACCCGTGCAAATAAACTGTGATGGATTCACTTGCGTACGCCACTACTGCGACTTTACAAACTGTCTGTTGATGTCTTCACAATTATAGATTATATAACTTCAGGCATCAACGTTAGCAACAAAATTAGGACCAAGCATTTTTGTAAGATGCTGATTTACAATTGGGTGAAATTCAAAAATTTGTTTGTGTAAATATTTTTAAATCCTTCTTAGAATACTTTTCTATCCTCTTTCTAACTTTTGATATGCACAATAGACCGTTACATATGTGTAGCTGTACAATAATCTTTATGTGATCTTTCGTGTTCAGACTCCCACAATATCGTTGACGATGAGGAATGGAAACACTTCTACGCCTCATGCTTGCTGGCAGGTGTGGTAAAAGAGAATGGACAAATGGTTTTTGACGAGCTGGAAAAAGTTTTCAAACAAAAATACGGAGCCTTCGAGCACATGAACGTTGGTGGCTTAAAAGTTTTTCTGGAATCCAGCAAAGTACTTACATCGAACAAAGCTGGGAAAATGAGTGTAGCAGAAACGGAAATGATGAAAGAGTGGCTTTATCGTGTATCTCCGGGTTACGATTCAGATCACAACAAAATTTTTGATGAAGCTAAGATCACAAACCAAGATAGCTTGGAAAATGAAAACCCAAGTCACAGCGTTCACGGGCTGCCAAAACAACCTTTATTGCAAGAAGATTGGGAAAATAGCGAGATTCAAGCATCTTTGAAGGCTCACCTGGGTGAATTTGATGCTAGATACGGCCATTTTCTCGTACTTAGTCGTTTGACCGGCGATAATTACGAAAGCGTCGAAGGGTTGGGGAGAATTCCTTGGCTGAGGGTCTTTGACTTCGATACCGAAAGCAGAAAAGATGGCCTTTTACATGCTGTAGAGGAGTCAATAAAAAAGCGAAGAAAGTTTACGATTTCAACCATTTGTCAAGAAAGCATTTGTAAACTGTCTGATCTAGCAACGGATTGGCTGTTTATGAAAGGTTTTAGCGATAAGAGCGAAACGATATTTGAAGGCACAGCTTCGAAGTGGTTTCGGAACAACGACAAAGCTCTCGAGACCATCATTCTAAATCAAGTGCAGTTTTGTTTTTGTCAAAAATTGCCGGTTTTTTTAGTTTTGTGGTATGACGATCAGCTTGATCTAAAATTCCTTGATCGTTTTTTGCTTATGCTATCAGGAAAGTTCGCTCGAAAAAATGATAAACTTCCTTCAAAGATTGTGTTGTGCTTGCCTGCAGCACCTGCACCTGAATCTGCTTTGGAAGAATTGATCAATGAGCATGAATTGCAAGAAACAACAATTATTATATCGCTTTGCTCCTTAAGCAGATGCTTGTCGACATTTCAGTTGCCACCAGCTCCCCATCAGGGTGGTGTGAAAATCCCAAAGCATTGCGAAGGTGAAGAAATTAGCACAGCATGCTTAGAGATAGAACAAGTGTCTTGGATGAATACCTACATGGAGCTTCTGCCCCTCAGAGACGATGACTTTTCGCCTGGGATCTCCAAGCCTGGAGAAGAATTTGTGAAAGGAGAAACAATCACCTGGAATGAGCTTGATATGGGAACCATTGCTGTTGTTCGCAACATAGAAGAAGACTTTTACCAATACGTTAAACATGGCCACGTTGACAAAAGCGTATCCAAGATCATTCCCATTTTTCATGCTCCCGGTGGGGGAGGCACCACGTTTGCGAGACAAATTTTGTGGAAGTTGCATAAAATTGCTCCTTGCTGCGTAGTGGATAATTCGTTTTCTATGTCCTTGCACGAGCTCAGTGAGTGTTTGAAAAAACTGTACCATTTGTCGCAGTTACCAGTCGTTTTGTTAGTTGATGGTGGTAGCAGTGACGAGGTACAAAGACTGTTTGACAACAGAACTTACGCCATAATAATATTGCACGTGCAACGGTGTAAGCAGCACCACAAAAAGAAAAGCATCTCAGAAGGAGATTTCTATGTCGACGGTTTCGTAACGAAACAAGAGGCTAAACGATTGCGTGATTTGTTTTCAACATTCGCTCCCCGAAGTAAGGCAGCGTTATGCGATCTGTACAGTGATGTTTTGAAGAAAAAGTTCTCCAGACAGATGTTTGAATTTGGCCTGACAGCGTTTGACCACAAGTTTAAAGGCGCTAGAAGTTTTGTGAAAGGCTATCTCGAACCACAGGCAAACGATAGGCCACCATGGAAAATGGTTGTCCTTTACTTATCGCTGTTGAAGTATTTTGGACAAACCGGACTTCATCGCGAAGTATTCCACAGCTTTTTGGATACAAAAGAGGACTTTGTGTCATTGAATGACCTTGACTCGGGAAAATATTTTGTTGTTGAAACAAGTACGTTGACCTGGAGACTTAACTATCACGCAGTTGCAAAGGACGTGCTGGAATTGATGCTGACTTCTGGTACGTCTAAGTGTGAAAGTTCAACTTTGTCTCCACAGGCAAAAGCTTTGCTCCATGAACGTGTCATAGATTTCATAGAATTTCTGGGGAATGTCTACGAAAATCAAGCAAACGAAAAAGCCACCAAACCCTTAATAGAAATTATTCTGAAACGAAATTATCAGGACGTTGACGAAAACGACGCTATGCAAAGAAAAACTCTTTCTCCTCTTATGGAATGCATTGTGTATGATAAACGTCAACTGGTTCTTGAAAAATTGGTCAAAGCTTTTCCAACTGTTGCTGAGTTTCATGCTCATCTTGGACGATATCTGAGCATGATTAAGAAGTTTGAAGAAGCTGAAATATCGTTGCAGATGGCCATAGACCTCAGGTTTTCCGAAGGTGATACCACTAGCATGCATTTCGATCGACAAGGGGCAAGGATCCACCACATGTTTGGAAACAGTTACTCAAAACGAATACAACATGAAATGAATTCTGATCACTTGGGAAGTTTTGAAAAGCAAAAGATTTTAGAAAAAACATTCGAAGTGCAAGAGAACATTCTAAAGTTTGCCAAACAAGCCATCGATAACTTCGTTAAAGGGCGCAGACTTTCAGCTAGTAGCCACAGCTACGGTTACATTGGTGAAATAAAGGTAAGACTTCTTGTGGTTGAGTTTGCCGAAAAAGTGTACGGGAGTTGTTTCGAAAAGGCCTTGAACAACACCCTAGGCAAGGAAAATGCAGCTCTCGCTGAATTTATTCGAATCTCTCACGCTATATGTGATCAACTTTTTTTAGAATGCCACAACTTCGTTCCCGAGCATGAGTTGAAAAAGGTAAACGAGTATTCTACATGCATTTCTTACTTCTATGAATTCTTTGGACAAAACGTACCAGCTGTATACAGAGGCGATCAAAACAGTATTCCGATGAGGCAGGGCGCTATTGCTGCCATCAAGGCTCAATACTTCCGATACGAAAGTTCCAGAACCAAAAGTAAGTTGCCAACAGTGGATGATGTTTGCAGAACAAGCGATGTGTTTAAAATCATAGAGCTTCACGAGAAAACGATGGACGAAGTTTTCACGAATAATATTCGTTTTTTCAACATATCCGCTAATATGCTGGAGTGGCTTGACGCCATCAGACGTGATACAATAAAGGTCGAGTATCATCTTCCAAACGTTCTGAATCAACTGGAAAAATGGCATGATCGCAACGAACAAGGGTACTCGTTGTTCTATATGTTTGTGGTTACGTTCATGCTCGGACTTTCGTTTCCATCCGACGGCATGAGGAAAGAATATATTGCAAGAAGCAAAGAGTATGAATCACAAGCTCGTTCAAAATATCGATCCCTTGGATTTCAGAGAGGAATAAGGGAAGTTCTAGGATGCCATGACCGAGGAACAATCCGAAAACTTGTTCCCAATCGCAAGGTGGAGTGGGACAAAGATAAGAAACAATTTAAGCACTCCCATCTTGTTGACGTTTTCACAGGCACAGTAACCCGATCCGACAACCCATTAGCAGGAAAAATATCTCTTGACATTTCTGTTCGTGGAACGAGTTTGACTGTTTACTTCGTTCCTACGCAGTACGGCTTGTGGGATTCGCGATATGCTAAGCAAAGCACTAGAGTGGAGTTTTTCATTGGCTTTAGCATTTACCACTGCGCAGAAGCTCTTGCAGTAAAACCTCTAGAGCAACGATTTTGCCCGAAATGCCGTTTGAAAAGAGAAGTGATTACCTTGAATCAAGATCCCGGTTATGTGATGTGCAGCAGGTGTCACGAATCCTTTGCCGATCCTAATCTCTCACAGCAACAATTCTGATGGAGAATGGCCTTTATTTAGTTTGGTCCCGTCTTCATCCCTTTGCCAAGAGACATTACAAGCAACAAACGAGACAAAAAAGTAGAAGTTCTCATCCCGCACCTTTTTCTCTGTATCTTGGTAAACTCACAGACAATCTGGGCCCAACCGGAGCAAGATATCGTATTGTACATTTCCTAGGAAATGTTCCGGTTTGTGATGTTGTTTGCGTTTGACTCAAGGCATAAATAATTCTTCAAAAGCCTGGGTTCCGACGATGCAGCAAAACAGGAAGTGGTTTGCTACATCGTCAGAAAAAACTTCGCTGGGAATTTTATTACCGGAAAAAAATACAAACAAACTGGTGTGACGACGGTTGATCCGAAAGGTGGTAATATACTGAGTTAACGTCTCGCTTGCTGGTTCACACCCCACTGAAAAATGAAGGAGAGGCGCTGAACTGTGTGGCAACAAGGTTATGAAATATTTCTTTCAGTGTTCTGCTGCCTATCGGAAGGCAACATTTCCCAGCTAAGAATTAAAGACCAAGATCTTAGAGTGTGTATTTCGCCTACAAGGCAGGCAACATCAGCTCTCATTCAAATAGAACCTTCTGCTGTAGAAGATGCTTTTCGTCCAGGTTATTGCATTTTCCAATGTTCTACTGGAGTAGAAAATACTTTTCTTCGACGCTATTGCATTTTCTATATGTGTCTTTCAATTTCTGGACAGGTGCCGTTTACTACTGTATATTAAACGACCACGTATAATCGAATGGCGTTTCCGAGAATGGAACTAATCGCCACTATCAAGATTGATACTTTACAAAACAATGCAGTTTATTTCTTATCGATGAAATACTTAATTTTGCCGTTGCATTGGTTTGATTAGGACTTCGTTTGGCTCTTTGCTGTTGGTCTTACTATCTGTGATATATTGCTATAGGGCAGAGTTTTTAAGCATTTTTAGTTTCATATTTTTAATGCATTTTGGTTTAGTGCTAATGTTTTCTCTCGTTTAGTATGTGTAGAAAATAACGATGAAGCTCTTTTTTATCTTTCTTTGATCTGTTTTCTGCATTTTTAAGATCTTAATAAACTCTTGCGCACAAAAGTCTTTGAATGCTCGCAAGTTATTAGAATGTTCGGTGCGTATCAGATTGCCCGTTACTCGTGCGTATCAGATCGCCCGTTACTCGATAGTGTATTCGCTCCGTACTTTTTTTACGTATCAGATTGCCCGTTACTCGTGCGTATCAGATTGCCCGTTACCCGATAGTGTATTCGCTCCGTACTTTTTTACGAGCAACAAACGCGTGATATCAGGGCAGTATATGAAGCATCATTACGTATATTTGACAAAATATGAGTAATAAGCTTGTGGAGCTTTATTTTTGTAAAAACGCCTATCGTTTCAAACGTAGTTATTACTTTTCCCTTTAACCTCCCATGTCATTTGACACAGGGCCGTCGCCAGCGAGGGGCCAGTGGAGCCCGGACCCCCGTTTAAAATCTCTGCCCCCCATTTCATGTTTGGCTCCCCGCTTGCTGCATACATCCAATATTTTTTTTTAAATCTGCCCTCCCTGCTGCGAAATCCTGGCGACGGGCCTGATTTGACACCATTTTGAGATAGATTAATGGAGTCAGACAGACTTCTGTGTACACAACATACGCTGTTTGTTCATGTTTTGAAGCTATGGTTGTTGTGAACGCGTATGTATAGACACTAGACAGTATTTATATAGGTTCATGGTTCATTATGTGCATTTCTATGGGTTATACGCTATTGTACTCATTACTTTACGTACCAAACGTTGTTTTGTATTTAGCTTGTTCGTTTCATTTAAGGGCACTGCCAGTGGAGAGGCTCACTGCTGTTGTAGAAAGTTGTTGCTTTGGAGCAGGGGTCTCCAAACTACGGCCCGCGGGCCAAATCCGGCCTGCGAAGACATTTCAACAGTAAAGAATAAGTAATATATTATGAAAAACTCATTGATTTGATAGAATGTAACATATCGTGGCACAGTCTCATTACGTAAGATGTCCGGCCCTCGAACTGTTGTGTAATAGTTTATGTGGCCCTCTGAAAAAATGTGTAGAGACCTATGTGTTAGAGTGATCGGTAATTTCCAGAGTGGCCGATCACTTGTTGAAATGCTTGATACATATTCGCTTTTTCTACGCACTATTATTGCGCGAACTCACCTTCATTGACATATGTCTTATTTCCGATCGTTGTACAAAACATGTGTAATAAATTTGTGTTGCTTTTTTGTTAAACGCTCTCCGGTCCTGCGATTAGTGTTTTTCGCTTACTTGATCCATCTGTTTTACCCCAATAAAATGGTGTTTGACGGATGCAATGTCGGGTTGACTTCTGTATACACAATGTACGTTGGTTGAACATGCCTTGAAGCTATGGTTGTTGCGTACGTAATATAAGTAGTCAGTTGCATGTTTTGTATGTGTTAGAGTTGTGTTTTCTCGAACTTTCCTTGTGCACGTTTGGCGCAAATGCCGCGGCGCTGATTGTTTCTGCCGGCAAATGATTTATTCCACGCCGCG
>JGI24158J21664_10013120_pt1 | contig 10946 bp, 8 predicted proteins | sample Ectturendosymbi3_FD_21664 | JGI IMG/M metagenome (IMG submission 21664)
TGTATTTTGTGCCTGGGTTGTTTAACTGGGTATTTGTGGTCTACACCTGGTTATGTTTGATTGAGCACAGCCATGTGAAGTTTTTTGGGAGCATGCGAGTCATGTCTCTGTTGAATAAGAAATACCGTAAAACCTTTATTTGAGCGCCACCTCTAATAGAATGCCACTATGAAGGAAGGGTTGAAAAATAGAGCGCCACCCTCTAATTGAACGCCACTTTGATGAATTCTTCTATTTTGGAAATAGTTACGGCTGAAATCTCCTTTCTAACGTGTTTCTCCAAAAATAAGACCTTCCCTAAAAAGCCTGAATTTCTTGATATTGATATTGATGCGGAAAGTATTGAAAATGACGAGGATGGTTTGAACAGTGACGTGCCGCTTGATTTTCACCAGTGAATCTGTGATGACTCACCAGTAATCACCCTGTATTCGTGTCTTTTGCTAATTATATAAATGCGTTAGATGTTTTTTCTTTTAATAAATTTGTCTCAAAATTCTGAGCAGCTAGTCGAAAAATAGAGCACCACCCTCTAATAGAACGCCACTGTAAAGGAAGGGTTGAAAAATGGAGCGCCATGGGGGTGAAATAGAGGTTTTACGGTATGTAGATGTTGTTTTTGATTTTTTATATGATCCAGTTTCAGTTTTATGTTGACATGGGTTAGAAGGTATTCTATTGACAACACTTTACAATTGAAGATAAACAAACACGTCACTATTTATATTGTTGCCATTGGAAAGCCCAAGCAAGTAAATGCACAAAGCTTCACACTTTGGCAGCAAGCAACAATAGAGATCATGCGCTGCGATCACTCATCATGATATGCCAGTTGCCAGTACTCATCACATTCACCCATTAGTATATCATGCAAAGATTCCACCCCACAATCTATTATTGCTTGTTCACATCACTTACATATGGGTGCTATTCTTTGTGCACATTCCGTTCGTGGTAAATTGCACATTCAATGCAACGTCAACCAAGAGGTTGCAACAATATAATGTGCAAAAAACAAGAAAGAAGAACCAACATTTTGTGTCAGAAGTACAATCTAGTCTTGTGTATGGTCTGTTTCACACCTAGCAGGGTGCAAACAAACAGCTTTGCTGGAATTTTATGCAAACTAAGCCAAATTGAAATTGCACCCATGAGAAACTAATCCAGGGAACTGCCCCAAGACTAGACACAGTTGTGAATGCTTTTGAGTGCACATTCCTCCCTTTATCTTTATACCACCACCAATAGCATCTTACGCTTGAATTTGATAATTTGCCAAGGACAAACTCTGTGACACCGTTTCACAAAGAAATTCCTGTGGGCTCTCCACTAGATCGAATTCAGCCAGCACGTAAAGCTTGACGCAATTTGATTAATTTTGGGGTAGCACAAAATCCTGTTGACGTCAAATGCCAAAAAAGGTGTTTCTGTAGCAGTGATGTTAATGTCTGTAGTGTGTGGCAAAGATGTCCCCAAGAACAGTTGAGAATTCTCTAAAAGTAAAACTTTAAGGCCACGTTACAAACAACGACTCAAAAAACAATGATTTAAATGAAAACATGTTGGACTTTTCAAAAACGAAGTGCTTCCATCATCAGCAAAATTCATTGAATAGATTTGTATTCTCTCCATTTATGAGTTCAGTTTGAAAGGTTATCAGTAACCTGCCAAGAGTACAGCGGATTTTCGTTGTTTGCTTTCTGCTGCATTTTTAAGAAAAATCTTCAAACCTTGTGTGCCGTGTATGCAAGAGGTATTTTGAAATGAACAAAATAGTGGATGCGTAGGTGTACCCTCAGGGAAAAAATTCAAAACACGCAAGTGCCAGGCATGCTTAATAGAAGTCAACAAGTACTTCTTTGCTTGTCATTGATTTATCACGAAAATTTGTGGAGTTTCAATATTTGTGTTTGTTTGACTTCAAAGTGTTTTCAGTGTGTCAACATGATAACGAAACTAATGATATGTTGGCTTTTTTCAGCCTTAGTTGTATTATTACTAGCTAGTCTCTGGTCGGTCATTTGAGAAACAGAGAAACTTCATCATGGGAGGATTTTTCTCCAAGCTTTTCGGTAACAAGGAAATGCGAATCTTGATGTTAGGTCTGGATGCAGCAGGCAAGACGACCATTCTGTACAAACTTAAGTTGGGACAGCCCGTAACAACCATTCCTACCGTAGGTTTTAATGTCGAAACACTTGTGTACAAGAAAACAAGATTTAATGTTTGGGATGTCGGTGGGCAAGACAAGATCAGGCCGCTCTGGAGACATTACTACACCGGCACCCAGGGCTTAATCTTCGTTGTTGACTGCGCCGACACAGATCGAATCGACGAAGCGAAAATGGAATTGCACAGAATAATAAACGACCGGGAAATGCGCGACGCCGTCATTCTGGTTTTTGCCAACAAGCAGGACCTTCCAGACGCGATGAAGCCTACGGAGGTGCAGCAGAAACTGGAGCTGATGAATTTGCGCGATCGTGTATGGTACGTGCAGCCCTCATGTGCGACAACGGGGGATGGTTTGGAAGACGGGCTGAAGTGGTTGATAGATCACCAGAAACAGTAGCTGGCCTTCGCTGCTTCTTTTCATGCACGTTTAAACCGTGAATGCAAAACGTGGTGAGTTTGCCGTACAGCAAGTAGCTACGTTCTGGAACGTACACACACACACCCGATTTACCGTAAGACTCCACCACACTTCTCGTGGCCTTCCAGTGTTTGTTTCATCACAATCGCATATGCAGGATCATCATTTCTCAATGAGTGGGACCGCGCCGGACTGCTTTGTAATGAAACATTGTGGAGTGAGTATACACATGATGACTTCATTCCGATTTGCAAGGATACGTCGTTGGTTTGAAGCTTATGCTGCATTTATGGGCTGCTTTATTTAATTTTGAAAAAGCAACTGTAGCTTTTTTATCGTGACTTTGTCTGTAGTATCGTTTCTCTGCTGCTAAAAGCAGACTTGCAGGATGATTCCCTAGCACCATGCAGTCATTGTGTCCCATGTAGGACATCATTTATGCTGAAACGTGGCTAACGTTGTTTTTGAAACATATTTTGCTGAACATTACTCCTCAAACGCCATCTGAGTAGCAGGTATTTGATTAAAGATATAAACTGCTCTTAAAAATAATGACCAATGTTTTTTGTGCCAGGCATTTGATAATGCAGCTCATGGACGCTGTTTTACAGCAGTTCAGAAAAACGCCACGTGAATTATTTTGGCACACCGGTCAGTCGGAAAGTTAGACGGTGTGAGATCGTTACTGGGTGGCAGTCTCTCGCGCCTTGTCAGGGTCGCAAAACCCGAACTATTTTCTTACATTCATTTATTTTCTTACTTTATCTCTTGTGGTTTTCGTTCCCGTTGACGTCGTGGCCAAATTACAGAAGACTTTTCGTTTAGAGTCAACTTTCCAACGTTGGTTCGCTGGAAACGTGCGTCCAGTTGTCCGTGCGTGGCCCCGCAATGCTTGAACGGGATCGTTCTATCGATCCTGACCCGTGTTAAACAAAGGTTCTCTCTCCACCAATGTTATGTCCAGAAATGCACGCGAGAAGTACTTGTTCAGATCTGCAGAACGAATCTTCTTCATCCAACTTGCTAACACGTCCGCTGCCATGTTAATACTTCTCACCCCGGACTGCCGAGTTAAAGTCTGTTGGATGCGAGCAATGTTTTGCGGAGCCCTTCATTCGACTGCGCCCATGAAACCCATGTTTGCGTAATAACAAAATTACGTTTCATCATAACCTGGTAACCTTTGTCTGCGCGATATTTAGACATGGCATATGTCGCCTTATTTGCTTGTTTGATGAGGTTCTGATGCTGGCGCTGAGCAACTGTGTTGTGCATCCGCCGCATAACACTTTCCCATGTCTTCGGCGTTTGAAAACGTGTTTTCATTCTTTATTTATAGCATCCGCGCGGTGCGTTGGAGTGCTATTCTGAACGCCCGGTCATAACATCTGCTCTATACGCAGTAACGACGCAGCTGGTTTCAGCGAACTCGACCAGTGTTCAGTTCTTGCGGAACGGCGGTCGTTCATTCAGCCTCCAAAGCAATTTTCAAAGTACGTTTTAACTTCGCGCTGTTTCGTAAAAGTTGCGACAATTTGAGACGACGTTCCTTGTACGTAGAAAAAGCCCGCGCAGTGCATGCTTTGAAAACCTTGCGTATATGCCGGTAGGGCAGTCGTATTAGATAGTACTGAACTGTAGCACATTTCGCTATGTTCCGTGACGTTCCTCGTGAAGCAGTGTACATTGCCATAATTCTTTAATCAGTTCGGCGGCATTTTTAACGTCATTAACAACTGGCTCATCGGTGCGGGTAGACACGCTTTGGAATCGCAATTCCAGCCTCCTCAAAACGCGTTCAACGCGATTGTGGTACTTCTTCTGTGAACAGTCGCCTCGCTGCTGTTGCCTGCGCACATTTCAGCACAGCGCTGAGCAGTTGGCGAAACCAGCCAGCAAGGACAAACACACCAGACGAGAACCTTGTGTGTTTCAGTCACTTTCGCCCCAGCATCTTCGGTTGCGGTGCGGCTTCTAACGGAGTAACAAGCCCGTTGCAGTTGAATGTCAAGCAAGCAAGCTTGTTTTCACGGCGACTTAGGTTATGAACAGTATACACTGATTAAGCCAATTACCAGGAAGATAGGAAAAGTACTTGTACATCGTTGGCGCTTAGAAGTATTTATTTGTTGGCTATTTTTGATTGGTCCACTCACTCGGTGGATGATTCTTGAAGTGTTTAACTGTTTTGAATAAGTACCTTTGCAATCTGGTCTGTCAATCTGCTTAGCAATACAACTTCCAGATTGTTTTATCGTTCAAGCAGTGTCAGTGAAACTTTTATTTTTTCCAGGATTGGCGAAACACCTTTAATTGCCATCCTTGCAAAGCTGTGCAACTCTGGGTAAAAATGTTTGTTTTCCTGACCGACCTGTTTGTCTGTCTGGTTAAAAAATTATTGTCTCAGTCGATCGGAGCTCTGTACTATCGTTTTTCCTGAATATATGTCCTGCGTTCATGATTCGTTGCACTTTCAGCATCAAAATTTTCCTGTACAAGTTCCTCTCGTGAAAGTGACGTCAGGTTTTGTTTTAACTCAACGAGAATAGTTGGTTTGCTTCGATTCGTACTTTCCAATATACTGGCAGTGTTAAGCTTAACGAGTCTTTGCCAAGTCAAATTTTCAACGCATTTCTTTGTGGACTTTAAATCTAAGACAGAAAGCGAAAGATCGGAAACATTGCCGGTTCTCAGCGCATTCTGTTGTGTTGAAAAAAATTCTCCATTCCGTTTCAGTGTCTTCCCGACCAGCGCTATTAATCGCGTCTTCTGGTTACGTCACATGCCGCGTCACAGGAAACCCGCCAATGATTAAAGACGTTAAGGTTAAGTTGCACAGGACGCAGTCGCGTGGCAAGCATTCGAACACCTTCCTGATTCTTTTCGTTGTTATTGTCAGCAGCTTATTCTCGTGTTCCTTTATTTTCGTGGTATTGTTATTACACTTATCATTCTTTGTTTCTGATGCCTTTAACGATACTCTTGTGTTGAGTGACCGTGAAGATGTGTGAGTTCCCGGAGTTTTGAAAACTCTGCAACCGTTTCGCTGCTTTTGGCATTGCCTAGCTAAAAACCCCTGACCAGTTTGCAAGTTTAAATGATGGAATGTTGTTGCATTGTCACTGGAGTCGTTGTTAATGCAGGAGGCCATATAAAGATCAAATTGATTGTCTGGTTTCTAAGCAGGTCTTGCTTGGATCGCCGTCACACGTTTTACCGCACTGGATAACGTGAGCTGCAAGCGAATAGTTACAAAATTCTTTCATTTACGTTTTCCTCTTGGTTTCCAGTTTGTCCCGCGGCAACGTTACCCATCACATGTCGCAGATCGAAGCTAAAGTTACGGTGGTGGCGTTTGCGCCAAAGCTCTGGTGTAATTCGCTCTTGGTGATTTTTTCCTGTTTCATTGTCTTTGGTGTTCGACGTTACGCTTGCCGCGTAGCAACATCGGTTCAAGAAATAAAACACCAACTATCACTGCTAACACAAGTATGTTAAGTGCACGAAGACGCGCGTGCAGCATTTTTTCTTCAATGAAAAACTCAGTTATCCAGTGATGCTGAAGCGTCGTTGAAATACGCTCGTGAAACGACTAGAAATATAGAAATAGAAACATGTTGACGACTGCGATTGAAATACTGAAAAATAGAAACACCGTTGATGGCTGGCGAGCATCTGTAAACTGTTCAATTGTTGGCGCCACGGACGGGAAGGGTCCCCTGGATTTTGAAATTTTCAGTCACAAAAGGTTATTTTTTAGTTTTGGGTGGGAAAAAACAAATTTCACCACTTTTGGCCTCCCCTGGAAAAATGTTGGAAAAATCCCCCCGCTGTCCCTCCCTGGAAAAAATCATTCCGACGCTCGTGGTTGGCATGGAGATCAACTTCTGGCATAAAACTGAAACAAGATCGTTTCGAAAAAGGAACGATTCAAAACAACGTCCTACTGTAGCGTGTCAGCCAAACTGCGACGTAGAGTAGTGACACGAGAGTTGGGCATGAAGTTCTAAACCTCGAGTGGATATCAAGCGGTAATGTACGGTTGCCCGCTAATCATTGCAGTTGTCTTTATCTCTCAATTGATTTGTTTCNTGATTTTGAATTTTCTTATCACTGAAAACTCAATATATTTTGGAATTTTTTTTATCATGTTTAGCAAGTCCAAAGAATAGTGTTTGCGAAGTTCTTTTTGTCACTGCAAAAACTAGANGATTTAACAAGTTTAGGGCATGCATGCAAAGAAATGGACAAAAATTAATCGGAAGTTTTTAACCATCTGTTTTTTGTTTGCTTCCTTTGACTTACCATCAACGTTTGCTGCTTATAAAGCGCACGTCAAAAATGCTATTCCGGCTTGAAAATATGAATGAAAATGTTTATGAAGTTTTCGTACGGTTGTGTTGGTATACTGCAGCTTAAGTCAAAAGCGTTTAAAATACGTCACAGTTACTTTCTTCAATACAGTAATTTGCTTCTGAAAGATCTCAGGTTCGAACACGGAGGCGCCAAACTTGCTTCTTGCCCCGGGCTCCATCTAACTTCGTTACGCTCCGGGTCTGGGTAGCGGTACAAAAAAGGTTAAAATCCACTGGTCTATAGGACTTATTTCTAGGATTCGCACAAAGGCTAAAGCATCGTCAGCAAAAAGGAGCGCGAGCGAGAGTAAGACCCATAGGTGTAGGAGCAGGCAAATTTTTGGGGGTGCGAGTGATTTTTGCCCAAAAAAATCCAAACAAAATGACCTCCAAGTAAAACGTCTGCATTTAGTTTCATGTTTGGCGCATTTTATGAAATCAAAGCACACTTCAAGCACCGTTTTTGCCCAAATTTTCCCCTAGCTTTCCCAAAAATAATTACATAAAAACATGACCTCCAAAAAATAGCGTCTGCACTTTGATTTTGGATGCCATTTTTGTAAAATGAAAGCACATGCAGCGATTTTGCGAATGTTTTCACACATTTTGCCCAAATTTCCACAGATTTTACCCGGACTTTCACCAAATCAAAAGTTTTGGGGTGCCGTTGCACCCCCGCCTCCTACACCAGTGGTAAGACCGAAGTGAAACAAATTTATGTACGACAATACAACGTTGCATTGTCGTTGATTGCAGCTATAGTGTGTTGAAAATGTACCGAACAGGACTGGGCTGTATAATGGACGGAAATCGCTGCAGTGCCTTTTCAGTTAGCTTGAGCTATCTATAATGCGTGCGTCGATTTGTTGCTAGAGCATGATTCACGTTTTCCTAATCATGGATTTGAAGTTATTTAGAGCGTTCTTGTTATAAAGTGCAGGTGTAGTCCCATTATACATGCTACATAATCAAAACTTGTAAGCATTACTCTTGCCCAAAGAGCGCTGAGGCGAGTCACTCAGTTGCCGTGGATCGAACTCTCAACCTCCCAGTTGAGAGGCGGACACTCTAACACTGAGCTATTTGCCGCTTTAGAGCCATTTGTAGTAAGCGATGCCCCGTAACCACTTTCTGCCACAGCACAGTTGCGGAACAAAGTTCAAAATGTAACCTGAACTGAAAACGTAATACAACCGTAAAGTAAACATTTATTGCTTAAAAGGCTATCCATTCCCTTCAAATTCTATAAAATTTGAAGGGACATTGGTCTCCACTACGCTACATCCCGAATTCTGCAAACCAATACCTGCAATGCACACTATAGGCTACAGTTGTTGTTCTAACTCTTCGCCACTGAGTCGAAAAATAAAAACCTGCCTCGCAGTAAGGTTGCAATGTTACGAGACAACAGAATTCTCAAACCGTTCCTAGAAATCAACCCAAATGTCTTAATGTGTCCTTCCTACCAAAAAACATAATTTTCAGAAACTTTGTCCAAATCAAGCCTGTCTGCTCGTTCTTTGTAAACACGCGAAATCGTCAAATCGTTTCATCGTCGTTGAGTCACCGCTGTACGAAAACCGATACCTGCCCCCCTAACTTCTGTTTCCCTCGTCGAAACTTATCTCCCCGGGCGCGGATGTGATGTAGGCTACATCTTATCCCGTCTCGTTTGCCCTGGTTGTACGCAAGTAAGGTTTTACGCACTTCGGTGCTGAGAAAGACCTCTTTGATGTAGCATTCGCGGCAGGTAAAGTCAAAAGTAGATCAACACTTTCCAGACACCGGAAATACATTGCTCTCAGAGACTCACAGTTTCGACATAAATTTTATGGCATCGTGAATAGTGAAATTAGCAGCCACCTCGTTGCGAAGCATCTACAGTGTGGTTTCAGAAGTGGGAGCTGTAGGCGTAGCCTAGTTCGAGTTCAAACTTCGAAAGATCGTGTTTTGTAGATTTCCAACCCTCTTTCTAATTCAGTAGGCCTATTTAACATTCATGCATGAAAGATGGATAGGCTACAACTGCAGTGGGCGGTTAATCGGTACGCCTAAATCATGATCGTCACGCAATAATAGAAAAACATATTACAACACCTTCGCGGCATTTGCCATGCTAGCCCATTATGGCTATCTAGTGTTTTTTATGAGTGAGCTGAATGTAATTAATTGCACAATTTTGTGTAACTGCAGTTGAGACCTTTTGGATTAGGCCTAGTGCAATTGTAATTTGCTAAAAATTCTACCTAATTAAATCATAAAGTGCAAAAGACAATATAACATGTTTTGAATTAAGCCGCTGCAAACTCACTTGGTCATCTGCTAAAAATTTCAGTGACCTGTACAAATAAACAGAAGCATTGCTGCTATCTCCCGTTTTCTTTGTCTCTAGTTTACAATGAGTTGCACAATGTCTGTGGTTGGCATTGCAACGCATTTTCTGTGCATTTTCACTTTTTGTAAGTTAGCTTTTGTTTGTAATCTAGTGTTTTTTTGTGAATCTGGTGTTTTTTAATCATGAAATCTAGTACTTTTCCGTAACAACGGAGTGGCAACGCTGTAGCCTATGGTCAGCCATCGCAAGATGCACCAAAGAATATACGTTACCAACCAATTGATGGATAATTTTTATGTACTTTCTGGAATATTGATTGAAAAGTGATTTTTCAGGTATTTTGTCAATTCAATGCAAAATTAGGCACGATCGACCAACTGAGACTCGGCGATCGACGGTTGATAGCGATCGACTTGTTGTCCACCCCTGGCCTAATGCATACTGAAAGAGCCCTATCTTGCTATACCAGCAACAGACTCATGCTGACAATCAGTAGGGCATGGGACTACACTGAGGTACTGAGATAACACCACAGACAGACTTGGAGTCATGGCACAGAAGGCTGAAGACATGCTTTCGAAGATACTAAATAAATGATTGTGCAATGGGCAACTTTTTCCAAGAGAGTGAATCTTCGAAATATCGAGAAAAGCGTTTGAGACAGGGCCGTCGCCAGCGGGGGGGCAAGTGGTGCCCGGCCCCCCATTTGAAATCTGTGGCCCCCATTTCACGTTTGGCCCCCTGGTTGCTGCATACATCCAATACAGTATTTTAAAAATGTGGCACCCCTCTGGTTTTTGGGTCCCCCCTGCTGCTAAACCTGGCGACGGGCCTGGCTTGAGATATCCTTATCTGTATCCGGTTCCCGTTTGAAAGCAGTTTTTGGATATCTGTGTCCGGTTGCAAACTCACTATCCTTCCGCATGTCCAACCGGCAAACCGGATAGTGATCATCTCTGCTGCACAGCTTGCTGCCACCGTACAGATTAAGCGGAAACGCTAGCAAAACAACGCATGACGTAAGCGAGTTGTTCAACGGGCAAGGAGAACACCTTGGCTGTTTTAAAGCGCTATAGTTTGGCTCCACTGACTTTTTTCTTTTCTTTGTTTATTCATTTGACTTCGGGTGTTCTTGAACAACCTGCAGTCATGCTTGAGCAGACAAAGATCGTTCGGCCGTGTTGAGATATATATCCGCTGCATGAGAAAACAATACGAATATATAGGCAGTTTTTGGCATTAATCGCTAACGAATGCCCTAAAACCAATTTTTAAATTTTTTCTTCATTTCCACGTGTTCACTGAACACCTTGAACACCCTGAATATCCGCCACTGGTAGCGCCGGCACTGTGCCCACTGCCCAGGGCAACGCAACTGCGCACCGACCCTGAGTTTTTTCTTACCAAAAACAAACTGGCATCGCATCGATTGTTCTCATTCAAGTTTAAAACGAGCGGTTACTCCTGAAGTTGTTGGTAATTGGAATATGACGCACGCAAAAGGTTGCTGATATGGTTTTCGTACAAGCTAATACTGTGGACAATATTTCTTGCACTGCGGTATGTGATATACAGGGTGTTTCACAATTGTTGAAACAAAGCAGCAGCTTCTAAAACCTTTATCGATGACCTTATTCATTTTTCTCTTTCCAGATTGTCATAG
>JGI24158J21664_10013121_pt1 | contig 10945 bp, 7 predicted proteins | sample Ectturendosymbi3_FD_21664 | JGI IMG/M metagenome (IMG submission 21664)
TTAACATACATATTGTCTCATAAGAATCGCTCACTACGTTCTCCTTTATGTCATTTGCTGCATATGTATCATAGGCTTTTTGTTCTGTGTCGCTTTTAGTTGGAATTTTGGTCAAGTCGTGTTGTGAACAAAACTTGCTCACAACAACAGTAACAACCTGCCTCAATAATTTCGTCCGAAGATCCGCTCAATACATAACCAATTTCCGACTCTGTTAAGGAGTAATCATTTGCTGTGCCACTGTCTCAAATGTACTGAGTTTATAACATCGCTCGCGTCGCTACAGTAGATACGGATGGCTGACGCCTCACCGTTTTATACATATCTTTGGCCAGTCTTTGACTGTGAGTGAAAACTTCCGCTCAGATGCTCCGTATTACTGTGCTAAAATGATTGCTTCGTATATGCTGCACGAAGATGCTTCGTTTAACTTGGGAAATAGATGGCGAATATCAGCAAAAGTCTATTGATACATTCAACAATGCTCCTGTCTCGTAGCCGCCAAATGTTTTCTCACAAAACCACGATATCATTATTTGGGTTTTTGGACCAATATCGACGTAGGATACTCAGCCAATATTATTATATCTGGAAAATTTTCGCAGGCCAATATGATGCTCCATTACATCACTCAAAGCCTTATTGAGGCCTTCTTGATTAAAAAAATCGTTTTTTACTTTTACTGGTTTTGAAATTAGGCATGTCTATGCTGAAGAAATTTAACAACATCCTTAGGGACCTTTGAACCGCCGGGTCATTGGTCCCGTTCTCGCATGGTTCAAAGTTCCCTTCCGACCCCATTTTTGCATCACATGTCATAGAAAAAAAGTGCGCAGTATCAATTTTCAACCTCTTGTAATTTCAAAACTCTTTCCTTGAGCATATCACATTTGCAAAAAATCTTTCGAAACAAACTCCCTGTCATTTGCAAACACAAAAAAAACAAGGCACGAAAATTTTACTTTCTTCCTTCAAAATGAAAATTAGGCCATACAAATTTATTTAACAGCTGTAGATCCTCTAAAACACATACGGGTGACATAAAAGCAATTCGGGTCCATAGAATTGAAAATCGGGTCCCTGGAATCAGGGAAAATTATCATCGGGTCCCTAGAATCAGAGAAAAACGTGTCCCTAGAATCAGAGAAATCGGGTCCCTACAAGTTCATACTGGGTAACTAACATTTTCCTTTCAAAAAAACCTGCATATTTATAAATTTTGGCATGGTGGCTGCTTCAAATATATTTTTGATTATTATAGAAACGGGCTATAAAACAGTGGTTCTTAACCTTTTCTCCACCACCACACCTTTAAGTTATTTTCCATTGGTTCACACCCCCTGACTTTAAATAAGTTGTAAAAACAAATGTATTTCTACTTACTGTCCATAGGTGGGTTCACGTTAGGTCTCGTATGTCTTGCATGTAACTGTGTAACCGTGATCTTTGCAGCAAATCAATCTGCTACAATAGACAAAGAAAATGATATAAAACTCATACCAATATGTTTCCCGGAAAGTTATTTAATTTCAAATTGCATCGAGTAGCGTTCGGCGCGATTTCAAAGCAAAATTCTTGCACTTATAGTCCACAGGTAGGTTGACGTTTTGGTCTCGTATCTCGTGTATATAAAAGCGTAACCCGCGATCTTTGCAGCAAACAAGTCTACTTCAATAGGGAAGGAAAATGGTATAAATCTCAACGCTTTGTGTTTCCCTGAAAGTTGGTTAAGATTTGATGAAACATATAATTCTTTTTGTTGTTGGACTTTTTTGTGATGGCGTTTTTGGTAAATTTTGATACATATTTTCCAAACCATGGTTTGGATTAACCAGTAACTGTATTTTTTATTCGGCCTGTGTTTTTTGATCTCTAAGTCTTTTTTATGTAGTTTTTGTGTTAAAATATTACCTTACTCGCATCCAACAAAAAAAGTCGGTCTGCCTTTACCATGGTAATTCCCCTTTGGTGGAAATTGCTACAGTCAGAAATGCCACTTTTGATCAGTGATTCTCGACGTAGTCCAGGTGGACCACCTAGAATTTGTAGTGGTCCACGAAGATTTCCATGAGTTCTTGACTATTTTAAGTTCACTGACCGATGGGCAATACTGTACAATCTCGACTAGTTATTCATGAGGTGCCAGCATAGCAAAGTGGTCCATTGGATTTATTTTTTTGAAAAGATGGTCCATGTGCCAAAAAAGGTTGAGAACCGCTGCTTTTGATGTTATTTTATAACATCAGATTTGATGTTTTCAGAAATTTTTTTGATGTTTGATGTTTACGCTATGAGTTTAATGTTGAAAACAATTTTCATATTGTAAACAATAGTTTTCTTATTTTTTTACTATTTTTCAAAGGTAGTTTGCAAGTTTACCGACCATCTTAAGTTAAAATTGTCATTTGATTGTGTTAGCTATTAAGTGTTTTCTGTTCGAAATGGAAAAGTTTATTGTGCGGGAAACAACGGTGATCATAACAATTGTACGTATTTGCGAGATTGAATGGAGACGTACTACAGAACAGAGGTTCAAGCCTGATTTGAGGGCAGTGCATTAGTTTAATAAACTTATTGATTTATTCAAAGCCACTGTGAAGAGAATCATGTTTGGTAATTGGCAAATATGATTTACGTGGACATAAGATTAAGTTGCCAAGTTTATTTGTGCAGCTTTGGTTAGAATCATTAATGCAAAAGTATCCTGTACTACAATTAGACTCAACTTTTAAAATTTTCATTGCGTTAGCATGAATTATTGTCACTGATTAATCAAACTGTATCTGTTTTGCTTTTGACATTGCCAGTGCCACTGTTGGGTGGGTTCACTGATTATGTGAATTGTTGTTTCTTAGCATGTTGTTGCAGTGCTCTCTGAATTTTGATGTGTACGACTGAATGTTCAAATTCCATGATTGCCTTGTGTATGTTCTTGTTCTAGAAAGAAGTACAATGATTCATTATTAAAAGTTCTTTTTATCATGGCAAGCAGTTTGGAAAAGGAACTTGCAGTTGCTTACACGTAAATAAATCATTTGGTGGCTTGACCACCAGTTAACAAGATTTGATGCCACGCATCAACGAAATTCACGCTAAAATATTCAGAAGTGATAAGCTTAGATATTATTTAGAAAGGAAAAAAATGCATCTAAAAATGCAATGTGCATACCATAAAAATGCTTGCATAGAGTAGGCTGTGTCGAACTCAAGATCACAAAATGTTTGAAAAATTTAGAAATGATCACCTTAGTCCAGGGATTGGGAACCTTTTTGGCAAAGGGAGCCATGTAACCTACACATTTTTAATTGTATTTCCATGAGAGTCATGTAATATTTTTCAACACTTAATGCAACTAACTTACTAACTAACGTGTACATTATTAAGCAAAATCAACGATTTTAAACAATGGTAAATGTCTGAATTTTCTCTTCTTACATGCTTCAGTTCTTTCTGTTAATGTGACTTCTGGTGCTGCATGGTGTTGCTGATGGCTTTGTAGTCTGGTAGATGGAAAATTACAGAAGTTTCATCTGTAATAATCATGTTAAGAAAATATCAAGCGAGCCAGATGCCGTCATTAAAAGAGCTACATCTGGCTCGCGAGCCATAGGTTCCCGACCCCGGCTTTAGCCGTACAGCATGCGCCATAAATATGGAAAGCCAGCTGTACCAAAAGTATTGTAGCTTACTGTTATTGGTAAGTATGTTTTCTTTAATGACATTGACATAGCAATGGGCCTGATATACAGTGTAAAAGTCCTAATGTCAACTAGTGATCATGAAATATGCTATTTCGCAGGCATTGGGACCGTTTGCATACGCTGATAGTAAAGCTTGAAACAGTGGAGGTGGTCTGCACTCTCTAACCTCTACAGCTAAGTGCAAGCAGGCTACCTTGACCCTTTGTTGTGTTAGCGCAGGTTGACAACAATGCAGGCCGCCTTATCTTTGTTTGCAATATGTTTAAAGGCCGTTCTTACTGTCAACATCAAATGTTCTGATTTTGGTAATGCCAAGCTTAGTTTATTTACTTGGATAAAATCCAGTTTTGTATTTTGTTTTTGATTTTTAACCTTATGAAATAGAAATTTCAAGTGCATTAGACAAAATGCTTGTGCTGTAGATGCAGACCTCTGAGGCATCACAACATTACCAGGTTTTAGTTCCTTTCTAATTTAAAAGTAGCTGCAGTTTCTAAGATGAAAGTAGCATACTTGCCGGCCTTTAAGTTTAACTTGACGAGTCATGGCTTAAAGACATTAATTAATTAGCTGTTTGGTGAAAACTGATGATCATGACAAATATCAGTGACGATGTAAATCAATGCAGTACATTGTTCAAAGCTCCCAAAAGGAGTGACCGTTTATGGCACAAAGACATCAAACCACGTGTTAAAGCCATGCACTCTTCGAATCACTCGATGAAATTGACCCAGTATAAAGTTAAATTAAAGTTTCTGATGATAAAAGGTGTTAATTATACTTTATAAGTTGCCTCTGCAGAGTTGATGTTGAACGGATTTATTGCTGAGCATGGTCTAGCATTTTCAGTTGCAAATTAATTAATTGATCTTGCGAAATCCATTGATGTGTTTGCAGTCGAAAGAATTTTCACGTCTGTGAATCCTGCTTATGAAACAATGCACCGAATCGGATACAGACAGCTTGAAGGGGCAATTATTAGCCAAACAGATGGTTTCATAAAGCGGTGGTAGATATGCAATATAGGAACCGTGTTACAATGCAAGTTTTGATAACAGTCTTGTGTCTTTTTGATGTTGATGCCCAACATTTGATGTTGAAGCCTGAAAATTTTGATGTTGAAACGATTGAACCCAATGGCATCACTGGCTACAGTAGATGAAAATTTGTCGCGTAGTAAATCTCCACAAATTGCAGATGGATATGGGATTAAAAACAAAGATTTGTGGCTTTACTTGAGATCCATCGTAGATAATCACGATAAACAAATGCGGCATTTCAGCACCACAGCAAATCTTCCAAAGACCAGATCAAACCTTCAGAATTGATTTGGTAGCTGAAATGGTCAGTCTTGTATTTGCATCTCGCATTGTATTGGTATGGTCTACAGCAGAGGTGGCTAACAAATTGATCGCGATCGACCGGGCGATTGCCAAGTGTCAGTTAGTCGATCGCGCCTGATTTTGCATTGAATTGACAAGATACCTAAAAAAACACTTTTCAATCAATATTCAAGAAAGTACAAAAAACNTTCCATGCTTTGGTTGGTCATGTATTCTTTGGTGCCTCTTTGCGATGGCTGACCATAGGCTAGCACGGCAGATGCCTCGAAGGTGTTGTAATATGTTTTCCTAATTGCTTAACAATCATGGTTTAGGCGTAACAGACACTTTGCCTTCTATCTATCTGTGCATCACCTACTAAAATAAGGCAGGGTCTCTCAATCGGTGCCTTCAGCTCTCCCTTTGGAGCCATGGAGCTGTTCTCCCGAGGCCACGAGCAGAGGCCTTTACTAAATTGCTCGGCCTTAGCTTACTGATGAGCAGGGGCCACAAACCATGAAAGGTTGAGAACTACTGTACTAAGGTGATGGTAGGCCTACACTGTATTTGCACGTGCGATACTCAACTTTGGCATTGATTTTGTACTTATGACTTTATTACTGACTGGTCGATCGTGAGTTAGCAAGAAATTTTCTAGTCCACTGGAAGTGTGTCGGCATGGATATTGTTAACGGATGTGTGATGATTAGGGCAACCAATTTTTTGACCTAAAAACTTAAAATTTTAACTTTATAATTTACAAATTTTGACTTTACTTTGACCTATAAATTTTCTGCGTTTGCAATTGCAAAATAGTTCAGCCTTATGTTTTGAGATTAACCCAGAAGCATATTCATCCACTCTTTCTGTGCTTTGAAATTAAAAAAAAATTGGTGGTTAGTAGTGTTGTACCAAACACATCTAGTGTGTATGACAGTGATGGCTTCGAGGAATGATTAAGCACATTAATGACTACAGTAGAGTCAAACATGAGAACATCATAAGGTTGAAATACTATGTATAATGGATTGAGCATTTACCAAACCAAGCACTGTAAGACCATGTTTCTTGCCTTACCATGCCTAACCTTCGTAATATTCAATTGTCCAGTAGTGAGCAAAAAACAATATTATCATATCAAAAATTGCAACAAACTCGTTATTATTACAGAATTACAACAAAACATGCAAAAGCATATCAATGTATGTTGTTGTAGTTTCAATAAAATATCGATAAAGAGAAAAAAACTGTGCTGCAAGAAACGTTTGACCCAACGATAAATTTTGACATAATTACAAATTGACTTTTTTTGACCTAATAACTTGGGATTCCCTCATGGTATGGGTGTGAAATTTGGTTTGTGGACGTTTCATAAGCTTTAAAATAGGCAGAAAATTTTTGACTTTGTTGACTTTTGGTTGCCCTTGTGATGATGTAACCAGAGTGGAAAAATAGAAAAAAATTATTTGTTGCTGCAATTTAATGCAATTTTCCCTGAACACCTAATGCTGAAAAGTTACGATATTATAATTTTTTATATTTTCACAACAGTTGAAACCTAAATTCCGGTCCCACTGGAGCTTGTTATCAAGAATGGAATAATCTTGTTTTGAGAGGCATGGTGGCTGAACGTTAGTATAGGCTAGCAACAAATAAAATTTGNACTAACATTGTGGTTTCACTACTCACCGCAAAATATAGGTTTTCATGACTTCAGTTACGTCATTTTATATCTGCAACCAAGATCTGCTGCTACTGACAGATGTCCGCCTTCGACAGGACACCCACAGTTCTTACAATAAAGTGCTTCGCGATCAATATTATTGTCGTGTTTCAAGAAGTGATCTGTGCTCTATAGAAAAAAATGCTTGTTCTAGCCGACCACTCCAAAATTATTAGCAATAGAAATGAAATCTTGCAATCTAAAAAAATCATATCAACATGTCGTCACAGGTCAAATTTAAGCTTACCCAGCATTTACTGTTGCAGTCATGGCAAGCTTTACCTAAGAAACCTTGGTGTGAGTGAACAAAGATTACCAAAGTGAAGAAAGACAACAACAAAATGAACTGTGAGGCAGATGGCTATTTTTGTTGCTATATTGCACCAACCTTTTCGAAACTGCAAGCTGCTTCTTGTGTACCAATGAATGCGAAGGGCTACTAGTTTAATACACACTTCTGAAATAAAAATTTTGCGCAATTTACCTTCAGTTATTGCAGTAGTGACATTCGTTAATGTGAAGACATTGATCATGTTTATTTTATTTTTAGAACAGGCCCGCGGGTGACCTCCATGGTCCTTGCGGATGACCTGGTGCCCGCAGGCACCACGTTGGTGACCCCTGCTATATTGTATGTTGTCTTCGTAATATTTTCAAATTTCTACTGTGCGCTGGATTACTCCTAGCTGATGTTTACATTTTGTAGATTAGCCCCTGTCAGGGCTCTTCAGAAATGTATGGACTATGTCTTAACTCAGTCCAAATTAAAATCCTGGTGCTAGTAAATATGTATACTAGTTAATTGAATAGTACTTAAACTGTAACAATGTAATGCTTTAATCGATGGTTATATTTACAGGTGTAACATGTGTGAGTGGTTGAAAATGCAGTTACTTGGTTTTGTATTGGTTTGTTTACTAATTGTGAATGTTTCAGCTGAATTTAAATATGAATATCCTGATGATTGGGTGGACCCAGGAGATATGTTGACTTTTGATCCAGTTTTAAAGAAAAATGTGAAACAGGTGTGCTAAATATTGTGCAATATTCTATATTCAGGCCTATAAACCTAGACTTTGCAACATACAAAAATGTTTTTCTTATACGTTTATTGTCATATTTTCTTATGTACATATGAAACTTACCTCAGTAATGGATACTTTCTTTCAAATAGCAGTTGTGCCACTGTCTGTGATTGTTGTAGACCTGTGTGTTTGTCAAAGAGAGAGATATTTAGCAATGAAGAAGAAAGACATTAGCAATGGTAAGGAAACTTCATATATTCACAGAAACAGGAATAAAAAAAACAATAAAAAGAAAAAGAAAATAAAAAACAATATTCAGCAAGAACAACCTTTATCAGTAAAAATCGAAAAAAAATTTGTGTTTGCTGTGGATACTGGATAGTGCATTATGAAACTTCTTTTTTCCGAGGTTGAGACCTGGATAAATCATATGGTTATCTGGTCAAATGCTCTGACAAATGTATCCTATGAGACCAAGTGGTATGTATAATAAATTAAAGCAAACTCCCACTTTCTGAAACAAAAAAATTACAAGGAATGAAAAAACAAGAAATTGAAGTCATGGGTCAAATAACATAACCACAATATTTAAAAAATACCCATTCACTCTATTTGTTGTTTGGCGTGACATTATGCCATTCGTTATTTAGCATGACACACTGATGCTTCTATGACTTTGCATGGTTTGTGAGATTGCACACTCTGGGTACAGTGGTGCCACAGTTTGTATACTGATCCATTAGCAGCTTTCTGCACCCATGCAAAAGTCATCTCCTATTCACCCATATACTTATGACTAGAATCATTATAGCCCTTCCGTTTCTCAACATCATTGTCACATTTTTATCGTGGAGATGCAAACTTGTCTGCAAGCATTGAGCTTGCTTAGTGCCTACAACACAATCACACTACACAATGCAGTGAGTGCATGCATTTCCAGTGATTACGCAAAATATTACTAATATTAGAACGCGGGCATTGGTCTAATATAGCATTCATCACAAAACTTTTGCAAATGTGCTACCAAAAAAGATGGAATAATAGTATTTTCCTTCATAGAAACTTATTTCAGTGAGAAAAAGGCCAAAGGAATTGTTTAAGGCCAACCAATTNGAAATGAAGCCGAAAAAAGCCAACAAAAATTATATTGGCCAACTAACTTGAAACGAGGCTAAATTTCTGAAATTTGGCTTAAAAAAGGCCAATCTGGCAACCCTGCACCTTCTTCTCCAGGTTGTTTTTACCTTTTAGACCCATATGAGCCACTTTTTACCCTCACTTTCCAGCTCCATAACTCATCCACCCATTATGCTAGAGAGCTGTTCAAATTCTCAAGAGATATGGCAAGTTTTCTTGTTTGGATTTTTTTTTAAATTGGAAAGTTTTGGATTTTGGGTTTTTTGTGGGTGTTGTCATAAGTGGGTTAGGTTTGAGACCACTTTGGCTCAGGTTACCTGACCCTGGGTGCTAACCGCTAGAAACTAGGCTATAATCTAAGTCTTTTGAGCATTTGATTAGCTTTCTAGCATTTCTGGTTCAAAAGTTATGGCCTAGAAACAACAAAGTAATTAATTGATCCCTAATTAAATAATTATATAAATATCAATTTTTTGTTGTTTTTAGGCCATAACTTGTGCAGCTAATGTGGGATTTCTAGGTATGATATATTCGTACACCAGCAGCGAACATGCTAAAGACCATTCACAGTACTTGATGGTTTGCTGCATGTACATTTCAGAGGTGCCCATGGATCTGGAGTGGTGGGTTTGACTCCGGCAGGATTCTGTATTTTTTGGACCCAGAGGTGGAGTAAAAAAATTTTAGAAAAATTGGACTGGGATCCAGTCACTTGCTATTTTTGGCAGTGACAGCAGTATGCTTGGTTTTTATGTCATTGCTTAATTTTGGTTGCAATGATAGTTTTTAGAGTTTGAACAGGAGTTGGTTCCCCAAATTCAAAAAAATTTAGAGTCCGATCAGGATTAAAAAGGTTTGGAACAGGAGTGAAGTCAGAGTCTGAAAATGTGACCTAGGTCACCTCTGGGACATATATTGCTTTTATGGAATACCATTAAATTACTGTTTTCTCGTGAACTGCAGAAAGTGGAATGAAAAATGCAAGAAAGTTTTACAAAAAAAAATAATTTTCACTGCATTATTCACCATTACATAAAGTATTTTTGTAAGTCTTAGACCATGATTTGTCAGCATGTAGTTCCACATTGCCTTATATAGAAGGCAGCAAACTTTTAGTGTGCTATAAACCAGCAGCTTTAAAGGAGTGTTATTTATTGCCCATGTGTTTTTTAAATGGTTCTTCTACATTGTGTCTGCTCATAAACATAACATGGCAATTTCAAAGTTTTTTGCAAAGTCACTGTTCAATGGGAGAGATTTTGTCAAATTTTAAGTTTAGTGCTTTTCAAATGTTCAGTTCTTATGCCAAATATACTCTTAGGGGAGCAAGCCATCAATGACACAAGCTGATTCAGAATCTGCTTCAACACATGACACTGAAGAAGATGCTCGTGATGGCAATCCTGTGAATAATCCAGAACCACCCCAAACAGAAGTTGCTGTGAAAAGTGGTTCATGTGTTTGCTCTGATCAGGCACCAACATGCATGCCATGTGAACAAGAGACAGAAGGTATTGTGTTTTGCAAAGATTAAGTTTAGAGTAATCCATGGCACCATCCACCAGGTCTAATGTTTGTGGTAAAGTATTGTCACCTTGCTAAAAAATATAAGGTTGCAAAGTAAGCAGTGCAAATAGATTTTTAAAAATTGTTCTGATTTTCACTTTATAAAGTTTTATAATCAAATTGTCAAAATCCAAGTAACATGTCCAGAATTACTTGATGTGCTCGGAATTCCCTTGAACCATAATGTTTTAACTTTTAACTCCATTGCATACTCATTGTTTTTTTTTCTCTGGCCTATTAATTGACTGCATTTATGCAGTTCACACATAGGTTGGTGGTTGGCAATTAAGATGTCATTTCCAACTTATTTTTGAGTTTGGGCATATACCGTATATGCTCGCTTATTAGCCACATCCACAGATAAGCCGTAGCAGAAATTTTAGCCATATACCGAGAATCAAGGGTAATTCACGAATAAGCCACAGGTCAATTGACCTTTTCACCGGTGAAGACCCTGCGCGATCAATCAA
>JGI24158J21664_10013122_pt1 | contig 10945 bp, 5 predicted proteins | sample Ectturendosymbi3_FD_21664 | JGI IMG/M metagenome (IMG submission 21664)
ACCTAACAGTTGGCGCCCAGGGCCGGGAAAAGTGGGCCAAGGTAGCCTAAAAGTCCTCCACTTATGACGTCACTCACAGACAACCCGCACTCCCCAAGCAAAAAAATTTTTTTCGAGCGTAATCTACTAGACTGGTTGCGTTTTTTGATACTTTTACCGGGTCTGTAGAGCATACAGGAGCGGAGAAAGTCCCGCGCAAAGCCACATGCGAATCAGCTGTTTTTTGCGAACCACTTGAATTAACCCGGCTCTCAAAGTGTTCAGGTGTAAATTAGAAAATTTAGCAAATTATAATTGCACAAAATCAAAAAGTCTCAATTACAGTTACAATTACACAAACCTGTATAATTAATTACATTCAGCTCACTCATGAAAAATAACACTAGATAGATATGAAAAACACTATAACACTAGTTAAAGTACAAAAAAATTAGATCTAGTGGAAAAACACGAGGAGTGGCACCACTGAATCCAAGTGACTAAATTGCACGAATCACAACTAACCATGTGAAACGAAATAGTTTCATGACGATTTGTACACAATCAGGCAATTAAACAACGATTAATACATGTTAGATCAGAATACTGTATATTGGAACAAATTGGCCTTAAAATACCATCTAGAATACAGCTAAAATCTCACCAGTCCTAACTAAAAATCTGCTAGATTTCAAGTTAGCTGCTAGTAGAGCCTGACCGATAAGGTTTTTTTTGGCCGATACCTATGCTTTTCTATTTTCATTGCCCATTATCTGATGCCAATACCAATATTTTTGTATTACTCAAGCACTGTCTATTTTCCCTCATGAGGCAAAATTACCACTCCTGGAGCTCTTTTGCCTTTAGCCAATCATTTTTTAAAACTACAGCTGAAAGACATTACAGTGCATATTTTTCTTCAGGCCACAGAAACAAAGAAAATAATTTCACAAGTTACAATTATTTTATGAGACAAGATATACACTCCTAGAGCTATTTTGCCACCAGCCGAACATGATTGGCTGAACTGACCACATGACAATTTGGACAACTTGACGGTCTCAGTTGACTGTGACATCTGTAAATGGGTCAGTCTTATAGACAAGTAATGTTATGCTTTCAGTGCTGGCAAGCAGCTTCTTCCTTGCATTAAGTGAACTGTAAGCTAAACCTAAACCCTTGTTTCTTTACGCATTGTACTTGTCACGTGACCATTTCCACCAGGTGTGTTTGACTAAAAGGATGGTTTAATCCGTTGTGCCTACTGCAGTCCATAGCAATATCTAGGACTCACAGTAGTCTAACTATATGTCAAAAAATGCACAAACAGCAAACATGTGTTGCATATAAGTGGTCTTACTCCTTGTGTAGACATCTGTGCCTACGCTAAGATGTCATAAGTAAAAAAATGCACGACGCATTAAAACCACTTCCCTGCGATAAAGAACCATACAACACCGAATTCTGTGCAAACCTGGGTCCTGCTCGCTGTGACGTATGCACTCATTTGATGCACCATGAACGCAAGACTGTCTAGCGTAGAGAGACCTTGGTAAAACAACCAACCAACACAAAAGCACGTAACCTAGTTTGTTCGCAGGCAATCATCTGCTTACCACGCCAAAACCTATGAGCGAATGTTATGTCGTAGAGCGTTTTGTCAGGACTGTTGCACAATGGTCTGTATGTGTGAAGGCTCTGTGCACTAGGAATAGGACAGAGCATTTGTGTTGATCAGTCAGGGTCAGAGACGAAGTAGCAACTTGGCTTTCCGAACGCTCCATGCAGAGCAACAGCGCAACACTTTTATGAGCAAATGTTGCCAATATATGTCGGCGGAATTTTGCTGATGCGATACATCAGCAACATCGTCATATCGGCTGATATATATCGGTGTGCTGATTCATCGGTCGAGCTCTAGCCGCTAGATCAGTTAGATTGGCAACCCTGTGCAGAACATGTTTCGTACGTTAAGAATTATTCTTACATGCTGTGTTTCTCCAAATACACTTTGCTGAAAGTGTTTGTTGACTGCTGGATTCATAGCAATTAGTCNTTTTTCTAAAACCTTGCCTATGGTCATTGGTCATGAGATTTAGGTAATGACCTAACGAAGGTTGTAAAAAGTANAAGCAATAGAGGTTTTGTTGAAATGTCAATGGCATAACACTGCATGACACATTGTAGTCTACAATTGTGGAATTTGTAAAGCCATGTATGTCAAGCCACCCGTTACAACAATTGTGGCCAGAATAGCCCAAGAAAGGTTGATGAGGCAAATTCTGTTGGTTCCATCTTCAGTATAACAACCCAGAGACCAAACACAGACTATGATTACTTCTCTGATTTCCTGTCTTGGTCACGGCATGGTGTGGAGCCAGCAGGACTTTGAGCAGTTTCTGAAAAGCATGAAATGTTTTCAAACCCAGTGATATGTTTGGTGCCCCAGCATCTTGACCACAATTTGAATGTGACTGTTTAGTTATTGTAAATTCACTCATCTCCTGGGACTGATGTGCCTGTGGCCTCCTCCAGAGAGGAAAGAGCAGCTTTGAATCGAAATATTAAGTCATTATTGACATAACATTTTCTTTTATGGGGGTCAAGAACATCGGATAAAGGAACATTTATCGGTTTGTGTGTACACCCTGTGGAGGCAGTCTTGTACACAGAACTATCTCCAAAGCACTACTAGTTTTTGCATAATCCACTGAAACCTAAAAGTTCAATAAACATGGTAACTTCAAGGCAATGTTTTCATGAGACTGATATGCATGCACTTTTCTTTCTAGAACCTTTTTAACCAATTGTTTCATTCCATATATACATACTAAATTGACATTAGCACCTGCCTATACTAATGGAAGTTTTCGCTTGCAAGGAGCACGCTTGACAGTGATATGAACAAGACCATAATATCTAAAAATTGAGACTTGGTTCACAGTTTGAGACTTTTTCAAAAAATCCTGGACTGGATCAAAACTCAAAATATCTTAAATTACGCTAAACTTTTTCTTTATCTTATCAACACTTACCAGCTTCATTTTGTAAAAATTTATTTATTTTTGCAAGCTCATGTTTTTCTCCCTCCTAGGATAAGAACAACAGCAGTGCAACAGCCGAACTCTGCCCCCCAAATGCTTACAGTACCCCCCTAATGGTGAAGTCTAAAAAAAGATTTAGACATTTAATTGCACATCTCATTGCCGAATAGCCTTCACAACAAAATATCCTAAATTTTCATATTTTCTTACTTTGCTATCTTTTTAGTTGCAGTCGCAGATACAATTTTAGCAGAACCATCACCAGAAAGTCTTCATTTTTGTGCAGGGAGGCTAGACAATTTGAAAATGTATAATTCATAACACAGCATTTGCCAATTGTGAAAATTAATTATAAAATTATTGACTAATTTGTTGCAAGTATCCATAATAGACTCACAGTTGCAATAAAATTTTTTGGGCGACCTTAACAAAGGAATGGGTCTCAATTGTTGACTGAGTTTCACAAAAGCAATTGAATCTTAAACGATGATTATTTAGAGATGTTGCAATGAAATGCAAATGTTAACAGATATTTACAGCAAATCAGAATCAAGCTTATTCAGTTATGAAAAAATTGTTACTGAAGGAACAAACCTGAGACTGGTCAAAACAGTGCACCATGATGAACGTTTCCTCCATTAGTGCAAATTGATAAACTCTACCATGGAATTAAGTGAATCTTGCTTCAAAGCATATGCATCGTGTTTTGAACAGACTAAAACATGCATGCATAAACCTTCTTGATGTCTAGACTTGTTAATGTCCAGGTGCACCACATATTTACGTTGGTAACATTTCGAATCTCAAATAGTCCATAAATGTTAACAAATATAGGCCTGCATGGATGCAACATGGTTAACATCCATATTCCACTAACTCAGTGGTTTTCAATCTGTGGGTCATTTGCCTTTTTTCCAAAGGTTGCGAGAGCTTCTGATAAAAGTATTCATATTATTACTTTTATATTTTGTATTTCGTATATGGAACCACTTATTGTCGCAGGCAAAGTAATAGGATCAAGATCACCTGGCAAAAATGATTGTCTACTTCTTCATTCAAATTGTATTAAGTGTGATTATGACCATTATAGAGTTTTTGGCACTTTGGCATCTGGCCGCTTTTGGAGATTTTTGAAAAAAGACACTGAAACGCACGTGGCTTTGCGCGAGAATTTCTCCCATTTGGTAAGTGTTGCGGACCTGGTCGAATCATCAAAAGATGTGGCTAGTCTTCTCGTCTGCAGTCTAAAAAAAATTTTGTGGTTGGGATGTGGATTTTTTGTGAGTGACGTCATAAGTAGAGGACGTTTAGGCCACCTTGGCCTACTTTACCTGGCCCTAGGTGCCAACCATTAGATGGTAGTATTTTGCTGAAGTTTTCATTGGAAACTAGGCTACAATCCGAGTCTTTTGATACTTGGGATGACTTGCTGGGGTTTCGGGTTCAAAAGTTATGATCTAAACTAATAAAAGTATTTGACTAATTAGCTAATTCGTTAATTAATTGATTTGTTTGTTTTAGATCATAACTTTTGAACCAGAACGTTAGAAAATCGATCAAAGGCTCAAAAGACTCGAATTCGAGCCTAGTTTTCAATGAAAACTTCAGCAAAATACTTTGGCCTAGCAGTTGGGTCTTAGGCCAGGAAACATGAGCCAAAATGACCCAAAACCACTTCACTTATGACGTCACTCACAAAAAATCTGCCTCCCAACCAAAAAAATTTTTTGAGTGCAATCTAGAATACTGGCTCATCTGTTTGAACCATTGAACAGCTCTCTAGCGCAATCGGCGGATGAGCTATGGCGTTGGTAAGGCAACCGAAAACTGCTGTTTTTAGGCCAAAATCGACGTACAAATATATCGTACGCCGGCTCTCAAAGTGTTAATATGATTATGACCATTACAGAGTGCTGTTGCATTTAGCAACGTGTGAATAACTTTGCGACAGAAGAATGTGCTGTGTTTGTAAATTAGATATCTGAGTGCGTTAGCTCACTTAGGACTTATTCCAGTTTTCAGTGAGTTGTGCTGAGGAGTGATTTGTATATGGCACAGGTCTCTTGCACTGAAGCTGCCATGTGCATGAATTTGGTAAATGAGTCTTTGTCCAACATAGTGATATCGTACGTTATTTTTCAGTCATTGTGATTTTCTATTATGCAAACACAACTGCATTTCATATGTCTGTCTGGAAATTATCAGCAAGGGGTTGTTAGATTAAACTGGGTTGTAAAATGGGTTGCTGCACGAATAAGGTTGAAAACCACTACTACACTGTTGGAACAAGCTTAGCTGTGATTGCTAAATAAACTCTTCTAACTTCACTATTAACTCCATATTGCAGTCTGAACATCAGGCTGTGCAAATGTGTAACTTTGGTCATAAGAACCATGGGTGTCTTGCTTCTATATAGTACAGAATATGAAAAGACTACCTGGGTTAGCCGTAATACATTTTGTCACAACAGTCACTACACAAAATATGTTGATCAAGTGGAAGTCCGACATCTGGATGTCTACAACTAGGCATGTAGGCTTACTTCTCGTTTAACACTTTGAGCAATGAATGCTGGCGATTACACTCTAAACCAGGGGTTCCCAACCCGGGGTACATGTACATCCAGAGGTACATTTGCCTATCTGAAGGGGTACATTTAAAGTTAGCAATAGAAGATGAGATATATTTACACACTATTTATTTCCAATATTGGTACATATATCAGTTAACATTACTTTAAAAAATCGTTTGCTTTTTTGTTAAATGTATCTATGAATAATCATGACAAAATATTTTGTCCTAAAATTTTAAGGGTGCATATTCATCTGTCAATGCTGAAGGGATAAATGCTTATCTGTTGAAATGTTGAAATGCTGATGGGTCACATGCTCATCTGTCAGGATGCTGAAGGGTTATCTGGTAAGAGAAAGGTTGGGAACCTCTGCTCTAGACTCAGATAGGTTTAATACCTCACAAACATACCAAAATGATCAAGTGATGTTGGTATAGCCAGGCAACTGTGGCAGGTAATGCTCTGTCTATAAATTGCAGGACACAATAGAATACAGATTGATAAAAACTTCCATTGTTTGTAGTGCTTCATATTTCAATTTGGGGGATGGAACTTCGTTTCAGGGCCTAATTCCACAAAAGTGCCCCCATGGCAGCAGGACTAAATTTTGGGCTCCNTGTGACNGCGCGCCCCCCAATTGGGGAAACTAGCATTGCAACNATTAAATGGATGTGTGCTTACTCTCATCGAAGTCTTTGGTTTATTTACTTCAATATACTTCTCAATTACTTTTCACTTGTTGAGGTTATTTGTTAGGTGGCAGTTGATAAAAACCTTGCATCGCTATCTCTTGGTTTGGCATAATTTTGAAATATGTTGTTACCATTACTATATATCTTTTATAGTGTTCATTTAAAAGCATTTCTGTATACTTTCGAGGAATCAGTCGACTGCACTCTGCTTTCATCTTTTTGTGATGATTCAAACTTGCACATATCCATATTCAAGTGAGTACACTCCACAATGGGTAAAAGCAAGGAATCAATCAGCAAATTTTGATAGGAAATCGATTTCATGTAAAATTATGCATCTTCGGTTCTTATTCAAATAGATTTTATTTGAATAAGGACCGAGGATCTGTAAGTGAGAAGTACTTGCTTCAACCTTTAGAACTGTACCACAGAGGTTGTTAGCTGGCAGCTCATTCTAAACCGAGTTGTGCTTTTGAACAGAGTTTCAGACGTCAGCGGCGTGCTTCAAGGACTGGGTCGGAGTGATCGAGAGATTGGTCTTGTTTCACAGCTGATATCAGAGTCTGATGTAAGTTGACATGACATACTTCATGTTTGTTCATAATTAAAACAGAAAACTCTTTTCAGTGCATAGAGGAGGTTCGCGGAGGGGAGGCCACTGAAAACATAACGGATACACTAATGAACAAGTATTTTGAGAACTCCTGCGTTGAGGTTGCTGCCCAAGATTGTCCAAAAGTTCTACGCAAAGGTAATAAGTGTTTTTTTCTATGTAAAGGTAATAACAGTGCTTTTTGCAACCGTGCTTTAGCACCTAGAAAAACTTGCCAAAATGATTTGGCCAAACTAAGTTTTAAAACTTCTTTTCAGCAGCTTTTTCCAATGATCAGAAGCAAGAGTTGTTAATTTACCAAATCTTGTTCTAGATCTTGATGCAATATTGTTTATTTTGTGAAAAGCATTAACACAGCTTTTTGACTGTGGAGTGAAGAAGTTTCTCAGCAGAAGATTTTATCATGAGCAATTCTAACTTGGACCAAGTCATAGTTTTCAACAGTCTTGCAAAAACTGTATCTTCAATCAAACCTTCGCACATCCTAAAGGTCTAGTTTAAGCAACTGTGGCCTTATGTTTTCATGTCTATCCTTCCGGTGACAAACCATTGTTAAGTGTTGCAACCTCTCCGCTGGCGTTGCGTTGAATGCGCGGTTTACCACGAACGGAATGTGCGCAAAGAACAACACAATATTTATTTGCCGCGAACAAGCAATAATAGAGTGATCGTGGCGTGTGATCTCTGTTGTTGCTTGCTGCCACAGTGTGAAGCTTTGCGCACATGCCGCTTGGATTTCCAATCGCAACATAAGTTACTCAGTCTAGACAAATTTTGCAACAGATTTGAGGTATAGTTATGTTCAATAACATGTTAAAATGGTAAGTTTTAACTTTGTTCAGATATCTGTTTTGTGCTGTGTTTGTTATACTGAAACCTCTTTTGCAATCTGCCTCTGAAACCTGGAGCTGGCAGGGTTGTCTTTGAGGCATTTCATTATAATTCAACAAGTCGTGATAACCACTTTGTTGCAGAATTTAATGATTCTAGCATATGTTAAAGAAGAGCAAAAGTGAATCACGCAAAAAAGAATCATCAACATCAGATCAGTGGTTTTCATTTCAGCTTTTGAAATTTTGGCCGCCAATTCCTGGCGCTCTCTGCCCACTTAAACAAATTTGCAATTTTTGTCTAATACTCAAGGTAAAAAGTTAAGTGAAGTGTTGATTGCACCATTTTTGATAGTGTAGAATAAAAAAATGGAGCCCATTTTCAGCTACAGGCAGCAGTTAATTAGTTATGAGGCTTTGTATTATTTTGGGGGGCTATAAACAACCCCCTAAATTCCCATATGGGTAACAAGATATCCCTAAAATTTTTGGTCTTCGGTGGTTGCTTGAATGTACTTTCTTGTGATGGTTCTTTTTTTTAGATGAGACTTGTATATTATTTGGATAATGCAATTGTACTTCATGTAAGAAAAACCATTGCAGCCACTCTGACTATTGTAGTATTTGAAGTTGTTATGATGCTTGCCTTGTGATGAACAATGCGGATTAGATATTTTTTGTTTGTTATGGCAACGCTGTTCAACAATAGATAAACTGGATTGGCTGCATACAATAAAAACAATTTTAGCTAATACATGTAACAGGCAAGGCCAAAGGTCGGCTTCAATTTTGAGCTCAGGACCACAAAAATGATGAAATCAGCATTTCACTCATCGTTTTGCCTGTGTCAAACATGTGATTTTCTATTATGCAAACACAACTGCATTTCATATGTCTGTCTGGAAATTTTCAGCAAGGGGTTGTTAGATTAAACTGGGTTGTAAAATTGCAATTTGTGTAAGTGGGTGAAGAGCACCACTTAGTGGTAGCCAAAATTTCAAAAGTTAATATTTTGAAAATCACTGATTTCGTTTTGATTAATCTTTTTTGTGAGATTCATTTTTGCTCTTCTGCAACATAACCTACTGGAAACATCAAAATCTGAAATCTAGTGATTAAGATGATTTGTTGAGTAATATGCAAGCATTTCAGTGCAACCTTATCAAAATATTTTACAACTTCTTTCAAATTGATCAAATACAGGTATATATGTACAAATTTCTTTTCAAATACACATTTAATCCAGAAAACTACAGGATAATAACAAAAATGTTTCCTAATGAATGCCAGCATAATAGTCTGTATCTAACTACATCACATTTGTTAATTACCAGGTTTTAATAAAGAAAAATAACAAGAAGTTATAATTGGAATGGCCAAGACACATAATAACTCTTTCAAAAAGTTGTCTTTTTTTGAAAACACAATTGTACAAGCACCTGAAATAATACTTTGAAGTTTGTGCATGTTGAAATATACAGTATATCATTTGCAAAATTATTAGAATACTGTACTGGTAATCCAGCATACAGACAAGAACAGTTTCAAGTAAAATCTAAAATACCCCACAGCATATTCAAAGCATCGTTTGGCTACCAGTGCTTGTCATTAAGTGGAGTAGACATAATCTTTTGCACCTGGTATTAAGTGAAAATATTCATCATCTTCGTAAAAGGAAACAGGTGATTTTGTTTCCTCATTGATTCCCAGTTTAGTTGCACGTGTTGGTCAAGCAAGCATGCAACGCCATATTCTTTTGCAGTTGCTTAGCTAACAGCATGTTGTATGCATTGAAAAAATTCAGTAGTTTCTTCAATGGTCCAAGAAGCTGGCTTGAGTGTCNAAATTTGAATTTTATATGAACGTGTTGTTGCTTTTTCAAATTGTNTATTCAAATNACTCATGAGCTGGCTTGAATCACTGCTAGCATGGTAACTAGTAGATGGATGGTCATCAATAGAAATATCCAATTGGTTGGTTCGTATAACAGCTGAAAAACTTTCATTGAGATTTTGTGTAACAGCCTTTAATTTTCTTTTAACTAGTGTTTGTCGGTATCGCTTTGGCTTACTGTGTAATACAAGTGGTGATTGTTCCAAAACGTTTAGTGTTGAATCAATCTGCTCCCTAGATACGTTGTCTTCAACTTCTTCCATTTCTTGGTGAATCTGAAATGATTCACCTTCAGATGCCACTGACTGTTCACTACTTGAAGCGCTTGAATCTGCCTGTTTTTTAAGCTTTTTCCAGCAAGTTGTGCTTTTCATAGCACACTAACGCGATTGTTATGAGTTACGATACCAGACTGCAACAATGGTCTTGCAAGCCTTTGATGTTTCTTTGGTTTAACAATCGCTAAGGCTGTGACATCGTAAGCTGGCAGGCGTGGTGTTACTTGTTGAACAATGGTTCTCAAACACTGTTCTTAGAGCCCCATGCAGCTCCCAAGCATCCTTTGTGCGGCTCGTAGTAATCTTTCAGCAACAGATTCTATTTGAATAAGAGGTGATGACGCCTACTTCGTAGGGGAAATTTATACTCTGTAAGGGCTTAGTGTCTGATTATTTGGCTGGGAAAGGATTTCTTTCGATAGACAGTGTCTTTCAGTAACACCTCTAATATTTTGGGTAATAGACTTCGTTAGTTAGTGAAACAAAACTTGTCAATTGACTTGTAAAATTTTTGGTGCGGCTTTAACAAAATTATAGGTCTGGATTTGACTCATCTCGGCGAAATGGTTGAGAACCACTGTTATGGAAGTAAGAAAAACGTTAACTACCACATCTTACTTTCTGTAAGATGTAATAGTGGAGCGATCTAAAAGGAACTGAGCCATAATGAGCAGGTGTATAATATAATATCCATAGCTTTTGTACCTGTGTAATCATGCTGGTAGCAAGGAGTATGATTAAGATATGATACCATTGCAGGTTTAAGCGTGAATCCCACGGCACGCCATTGTAAATTAGGAATTTTTATTAGAAACCATTAGGCTTACTAGCAAGTTTTACTAGATTACTGTCAAGTTCACTAGGAAACATTACGTTTACTAGTAGCCGGATAACATGAAAGTTGTATGCAACTGAAAGCGAACTAGCATTGCTTTGCATAGTACTACATTGACAGGAGGGTACAAAAATATTTGTAAACAAATGTGAACTTTTCATCTGCGGAAAAAATATGTTTTCAGCACGGTTGGTAACCAGTGTTATTTT
>JGI24158J21664_10013123_pt1 | contig 10944 bp, 7 predicted proteins | sample Ectturendosymbi3_FD_21664 | JGI IMG/M metagenome (IMG submission 21664)
TTCAGCATACTGCATTGGTTTCATTTAATGTTTGGTAATCATACAAATTTGTTTTGCCATGCAGTGATAGTGGGTAATTAGAATGTGAAAAAACTGAATGGCAGTCAGCAAGTGCCTGTTTTACATGGGACATCACCAGGGTTGATTGATTTAAATCAGTGATTTGAATCATGATTTAAATCAAGCAATAAAAATCATGATTTAAATCAAGACAAAAACAAAAAAAATCAAGTCGTCCTAGATCTGTATGTGATGTCTATGACACATTCATTTAGCATTCTAATAGGTTTTCACATAGCCTATACAGTGTTAATGCAGAAGGCAAAGAGTACTTCTTATGATGACACAAGTTAAAACCACTTGAAAATTGATCAATCATAGCAGCTGTGAGCTCACAGATGTGATTTAACTGCAAAGAAGACATGTGGACTTAAATCACTAAACCTTGCAGATTCAGAATTCAGAACTGTTCAGAATACCACAAGTTTGAAAGTGTAGCCTGGCATAAAGCAAGCCTGTAGCCAGGTTTTGAGGTTTGGAGGGCAAAATAAACTGTTAGGGAGGCAAGATTTTTGCTTTTATTACGGTATATGATTAGAACAAACTTTTCTGGGCACAACACAATTTGGGTGGCACAGAAAAATTGGGGACACTTCCCATGAATGTCCCCATGGCTATGGGCCTGGAATAAAGTAAAGTTGCATGTAATTTCCAGCAAATATGTAGGTTGCTGACTGTACAAATAGTAGCTTCAGAACATATTTTTGATTCAGATTCATAATAACAAACATATTATAGTTTTTGACCATTTTATGCATGTAAGTTATACTTCTGCAGAAGCTGAACTAGAGATCAATTTTAACAATAGCCTTCACACCAAAAGACTGGCAAGCTTGCATTTTCTACAAGCTTCTTAAGTGTTAATAAAGTTGATGAACAGATGGTTTGAGTGTTGTCATTCCAATAAATATTTTGTTTTATACACTGGTACTGGTGTTATGAACTGATTTGTTTAAGCGTGATGTATAAGTGCAAAGTAAGTTTGAATAAAAGTTCTGATGAATTCTAGTTGCTGTACTAGAAGAAACAAAGCCCAGCAAAAAGTTATATTAAATCAACTCTTTGAAATTAAAAATTGCAAGTGTTAGGTGGCCACCCTCTACACATTAAATCAAAAAAATCATAAAGATAAAAATAATCTGATTTAAATTTTTCAAAATCCAATTTAAATCAAAAACATCCGATTTTTTGGATTTTTTTTAAAAATCATTATTTTTATCAACCCTGGATATCACACGAACATTATGCAATGCATGCAACCCAACTTTTTATTGAATGGTCAAGTGTGCCCCATGCTCATGTCGAGTGTGCCCCATGCATGGGGCACACTCGACAGAAAAAGTACTCTTTTTAAATTGATTGTAAAATTTTTTCTGACAGGCGTTGTTTTCATGTTTTGGCATGATATTGCGTATATAGAGTTGCTTTATTGTGTGACAAATTTTGAGCTTGTTTTAACTTGAAATAAAGTGGCAGTGGTTGAAAATGCAAAAAAGTGTTGACTGTACCCCACCTTCCCCTACTTAGTAACAGCGATCATTGCTAATGGGGACACACACAACAATAAAAAAGGCCGTTTTCGGATAAAAAGGAGTAATGAAGTGCTTCGAATATTTTGCATTTATTGTTTTTATATTTCAAAGCCAAAACGTATATCTTTTTTTAAATATGACTGATTTACCTTATCACTGTTCAAAAAAATTAGAAAATTCGAGAATCGCCTCAGCAGTGGTTTTCAACCTTTATTGTTACGTGGCCCAGATGACCTTGGGTAAAAATTGGGTGACCCACTGTCTTGTTTGACTATGCCACGATTTTATGTGCATAAAAACACACATTATTCTAAAGGAGCGATTTATTCCTGTGTGTAATCAAAAATTAAAATCTCTAGGTTTTCTGTAGGCTTTTGAGGAATCAGCGGACGGGACTCTGCTTTATCTTTTGGCGATTATTCAGACTTTATTAGGAAATCGATTTCACGTAAATGTATGCATCCTCAGTCCTGAAATCTGCAAACAAAGAAGCTGTTGATCTGTCAAGGTTTCGTCACACCTACGGTTGCCTCACGTATTACTCTCTTTTGAATATCATATTGAGCGGTCTGGTGCAATTCCTATTCCTTGAGTCGGAAAGTGTGAGCAGACCTTATGAAAACACCTCAGCGTATCACGAGTGAGAAAGCTACCGTTTCAGTGTCTTGTCACAACATCATAGTGCAAATGCGGAAATCCCGAGGAACTGCAAATGTTTGCTCCGTTCAGGCAAGCCTGCGAGATTGGAACGTCTTAGGCAAATGTCAAATGCATAAACTTGTGAAAAATGTGCTGTCATCTTCTGAAGCGATTTTTCTTTACTGCAGTGTGGAGAACTTTGCTTACTGCAAAGTTGTCTTTACTTCAGTTGGCAGTGTTCAGAACTGAGTCTTGTTGATACTTATTTCTTCTCACACTGTTTTCAGAAATCGAGGTCGTTATTTCAATTTTACGAAATATCAATCGCCGCGATGACTTGTCATATCCGGAAGTGAACAGCAACGATGAAGATCGTCCTCTACTGACGTACTTACGAAATGATGGTGTTGATGACTACGAAATGATGGTGTTGATACGAAATGATGGTGTTCATGACTCCAATTCCCACCTAATACCACCACTTCATGACACTGAGATTGATGATGATAATAAAATCGACGATGATGTGTGTAGCAGTTAAAGCGATTGTGTTCAAGATGGAGATGCACAAGATCGACCAAATGATCGTCCGGAAACAATCTCTTCGCCTGCTGTCCATATAGTGTCAAAAAAACGTTGAGCAACGACAGCTCAAAGCGGAAGTGTGGCTGCATGAACCGACGTTCTTTGTGTTTTACCAGGGCCGTCCACCTCTGTGTCGTTAAGTAGTTTATCTCGAGATACACCAGCTGCTGGCTGCTGCTGCCACTCGGGTCGACGTGGTTTTCGGATGTACATACCGAACAAATCGGCAAAAGTATGGCTTGAAAATCATGATATCCGCGATTGAGAAAGCAGTTACATGCTCAATGCCTGCCATACTTGGGTAAGAAGACAAAACCAACAGGGGGTGCGGCTTTAGGAGATCGCATTACTAGCTGAGTTGTGCTAGCCATATTTCGGCAGCAAACGAAACATAACCGGGTGATGATCGTTTCACATCAGTGCCACTGGTGAAGGGTTTGCTGGAAAAATCATTGACATATGTTGGCACTATTCGGGAAAACAAAAGGGAAATATCTGAAGAGATGATGGACAAAAGCAGATTCCAACCTACTGTAGGTAGTGTACGTATGTTTTTGGTGACACCACCACTCTGCTGACCCAATGTTTCCCAATTAAGTCATCAAAAAACTTGCCGCCCTCCTTGCATCAATGCATAGACAAGCGGATATTCATGAAATGGAAAGCTGGAAGTAATCATGCATTCTAACCAGATAACAGGAGAGGTGGACACTTTTGACAAACGTGTTTGTTCCATTCCTGCAGCAGAATTTCTGAGGGAAGGTGAATGCCACGGGCAGGGTCGCAACCAGCTGAAACGTTCGAGGAGCAAAATGATTGTAACTTGTTGTTGCACTATTTCCGTGTGGGGGCAAAGGTTTTGTAACTTGTTGTTGTATCTAACAACTAAACATTATTTGAAAATATCGTGGGAGGGGGCAATTGCCCGGTTTCCCATACCTGGGTGCGGGCCTGGCCACAGGACTTAATCCTGTACCACAGTCACATGGTCAATCAAGGAAAGAAGCCACAAACGCGTCGAAGGTTCTTGAAAGAACTTGCACTAGAGAAAATACAACCATGATCAGAAAAAAGGTTTGCCCAGCCAGCGCTTGAATTAAGTGTTAAAGAAACTGTGAAAATGACCTTTCCTCAACTTGCGATCGTTTCAAGAGCGCCGGGATTAGTACTCTTGCCAAAGTCAATGAGGTTTTTTGCCCGTAACAGTAGACACAGGAAGACCAAACAATTTTGCAGCAGATGGCACCAACCTGTGTGGAAGCATCATGTCACACTTGTGGGCGTATGTATCACGCGGGTAAGACCATTTCCAAGTATTTTTCCTAGAATGGCATTTTGCAATTTTTGTAGGTTTCTTTCAAATAACCGTGTTCATAGTATCTTTAAAAAAGACTTTCAAAGCTTCGTTGAGATCTTTTGACAGCGAGTAAACATTCTGTAAGATTTATTTGCTTTCTAGTGCCAGAAAGTGCATCTGAGTAGACGGTACACCAAACCATGTTCCAAAATGGCATAAACAAATAGCTTTTCATGCAATATTCAACTTGATTTGAAGTGTAACACGTTTTGTGGCAGATACGACATTGGACGATTTTGTGAATAGGAGACTTGACCCTGGTTTGATATGAAAAAAAAAACGGATCTAAAACGCGCATGACGTTTCCCAACAGACAAATAAAAACTCTCCCCTAAAACAGTTTTTTTGGGGTGCAGTGTATAAAATTTGCACGCAATGTGTGTTTCGCTGCGGCAGATACGATCACGTTGCGAAGCTGATTAAAATTGGCGGCCAGGAAGTGAAAGGTATTTGGACCCAGGGACCGAGTTTGGGTGATGGACGGGGGGACATGTCCCCCAAACGTTTGGAGAAGGTGGGACACAATATCTTTTGTCCTGTCCAATACTTTGCCATAAAAATAATGAAATAATGTAGTTGTACAAATTTCATGGTAACATTACTGTTGAAAACCTCCAGCATAAAGCCTAATACTAAAGTTTTGTGTACAGTGAAGAAGCAAATACCTAGCAATTATTTTCAAGTACTAGCACAGTACTATGCAAATGCCATAATACTATGGGCGCAGCCAGGGGGGCACATGGGCCATGTTTCCCAAAATATATCATTTCCATAATTTGCCTCGACCATTTTGTCAATTTTACAAAAGGTCGTATTACGATTGAATGAACATGGTGACGTCATCGAAACGCAAAATTTTTCCCTCTCACGGAAATTGCAGAAGTCACTTGTCCCAGGAAAACGCAATCTAGTTTTCAGTTGCTTTACACCCATCATTTCCCGACTCATATGCTGTAAAAAAAATTCGTGAGGAAGGTTAACGTCATCAATTCAGACAGGTTTTACTTATTTTCGGGAAAAGTAGGTAAAATTGAAACGAACGTTGGTATCGCAGTGTGGATAATGTAAAATCTAAAGTAAAACTTACTTTTTCCGCCACTTCAGGTACATTTCACGACATTGGCATTTACAAACCAAACAAAAACAAGAATGAGGTTCCACAGGCATTGCAGTTCAATACAGTGATGCCGTTGAAGCACAATTCTTAATTCGCAAGCCCTTCAACTCCGATTCGAGACAAATTTGTTTAAAGCAGTGGTTTTCAACTGGGGTCGCGACCCCGTGGGGATTGTTTGCCTTTTTTCCAGGAGTCGCGAGAACTTCTGATAAAAAATGTTCATCATTTTTTGAAATTTTTTACAGGGAAGCACTTTTTGTTGTAGCCAAAATAATAGGATCACCTGGCAAAAATGATAGCCTACTTTTTCTTTCAAAATTGTTTTAAGGGTGATTATGACCATTACAAAGTTTAGAGTGTGGCTATGACCATTGCGGTACTGTTGCGTTCGGCAACGCACGAATAAATTTGTACCGTAAGAATGTGAAATTAGGTATCTGAGTGCGGTAGTTAACTTGGGAGTCTTCTAATTTTCACGAGTTGTGCTGTGGAGTGACTTTACGCCGCGGGTTGTGTCACTGAAGCTGCTGCCATGTGTATGAATTTAATAAATGAGTCTTTGTCATACAGTGATATCGTATTTTTAGTCATTGTGGCTTTCTATTGTACAAACACAACTGCATTACATATTTCCAGGCGTGGATTTACCATTAGGCTAAAAAGGCTTAAGCCTAGGGCCCCCGATTTCGGGGGACCCCAAAATTTTGTGAGTAAAGACAATTTCCATCATTTCTGCAGGCATTAATTTGTATTTTTGTTTTGCTTCAACGCACGTTAATTTACTATGCTGCTAAACAAAAGATCTCTATTGAAGAATTAGCGCGAAGGATTGAAGGTAATGACGATGAGTATTATCTTTTTCTGACGTTGAGAATTGGGTATTGTTACATATAATGTGTGGAACAAAACGCCTGAATCCATCTTTCAGATGACACGAGGCCAGTGAGGTACTCAATGAAAAAGTAATGGGAGTGTGGTCAGATAATTTCACCGCTGCCTTTGCGGTAGTTTCATTGTGACTGTTTTTGTTCGTGACAGTGCCGTAGTAGCCCAACTTTGCCTCTCCCCAAAATGCTGACAGGGGCCCCCCAGTGGTGATTTCTAAAAAAATATTTCGACATTACGGCACATCCCCGGTACAAATGGCCTTCACAACAAAATATCCTGATTTTTTGTTTATTTCACTATTTTTTAGTTCCATTTGCGGACACAGTTTCGACAGAACGTCTTCAGTGCCATCTAGAATCTGTTTGGTTAAAAAAGGTGATGCGTCCTAAGATCAAAATTTAATTGTTCAAATAGTCTGTTAACGCCAATAATGCTGGCGTTTCGACAACGTTCCTAACCTTACTACACTGGATGGGCGAAACATGATTTAGTGAAGGCTTCGACATGAAGTTACTCTGGTAAAGCAACAGGGCCAGGAAAATCAAGAAATGAAAATAACAGAAATGGCAAACTTAAAATTATTGATGTGAAGTTGACAAAGTAAGGAGGGCATGCNTTGCTGGTCCTGATAACANCGCGTTATTGATAGACTTGTGAGCACCCTAGGCTAGGGTTGTCAACTTAGCGGATATTCCGATAGGTCTAGCGGATTCTAACCCTTTCTAGCTGCTAAATAACTGGTCTGGCGGTCTAAATTCGCTAGGTTCTATCGTATAACTGGTCTAGCGGCTTACACAATTGAACGGTTTTATTCATGCAGTTTCTAGCGGTATTTTACAATTTTTCTAGTTTGAAACGTCCTTTTTAGGCTTGGCAACACTGTCTTATAGGCAAGATCCATTCAAGCACACGCCCACCCTATACAAAGATCCTTACTCTACATATCATCACATTTTACATTTCTGAAATATGAAGGAAGTTTTTGTACATTAGAAAAGTTTTTTGGACGAATAATATATGAAATTGAAATTAATAATAAAAGTATTAACCCTATGCAGCAAACCTGAAAAACTACGTGAACTTGTGTTCCATTCACTTTCATCATGTTCATTCACTTTTACTTGGTGGACGTTCGTCAATTTCAGAACCACATAGTTGCATATTTCTTGGCACTTTTTTGGCGCCACCTTTGGCCTAGCTCCCTAGGCAGCCGCCAAGTTGGCCTAAATGTAGCGCCAGCACTGATCAGGCGATGTTATTGTAAGTAACAGCGGCAGGTACTGCTCCATCTATAAATTACAGGACAGAAAAGGATACGGATTGACAAAAACGTCGCTGATTTCTAGTGTTACATATTTTGATTTGGGGGTTTGAGCTCTGAATTTCGGGTCCCATGTGACAGTGTGGCCCCGAATTGCGGGTTTGAGGGCGGCTGACGCGGCTCTGGTGCCTGATATCGAGGGAATTTAGAGTGACGTAATATGTTCATGAATTGGAACAACTTATTCAATGAATGTAGCGAGCACGTGTGGTGCTGATTTGTACGACACCAGTCGTTGCAAACCTCCAAGCGGGGCCCCCAATTCAAAATAACCTAGGATCCCGGAAATGAAAATTCGCCCCATGCATATGCCTGACTGAATATTTTCGGAAGGGAGTCGTTAGGTTAAATTGGGTTGCAAAATGGGTCGCTGCATGAAAAAGGTTGAAAACCATTGGTTTAGAGTTTTGCAGGCCACGTCAATTGGAGACACGGATTCTTGCCGATTCAAGTCAAAATCAATTCACAAACTTTCCGAGTCACTTCGATTCGGTGTAGGCCAATTGTCAACTCCAACTGCTTACGAAACAATGTGACATTTTGGCACTATTTTTAACTAGCCACCAACAGTATTTTCTGATTCTCGCTGTGTTACAACAGACTAATAAAATATATTGCAAACATAATCAAGTTCCTCGAATACAGAGAAGATCCAAGTTAAGTACGAAACATGCGAATGCAAAAAATGACGCCAAAAGTGACTCATCACATCCAATTGCTTTGACAACAATATTTGCTTTGACAACATCGCTTTCGATGTTCATCTTGAGCCGTTCAAGTTGCAATCATTTCATTGTCAGTGGTATCCATGTTTGTCACTGGACTCTTTGAGCAGATGCCTGATTTGCACAAAAGAACAACGTAAATGGAGTTACGTATATGAGACTTATTTCGAAACAAGATCTTCAAGCGTTTTTTAGAAGTTTCATAAAAGTGAAGCAGTCCAACACAGACTATGAAAAATCATTTTGCGAAATCTGCCAAAAATCCAATAAGAAATTTGAAACATTGTTCAAGTACTTGGGACCAGGGCAATGGAAGCGTTGATTACTTTCACGTACAAAATCATTTTGTTGTGCGTGGGACGCACTGCTTTGTTGTACCGTTGCCTGAATCAAGTAAGAAATACATCTTACTTGTTTTCTACCCTGCGGTAAGTATTAACGGTAGTATTACTCCGATGACCAGAGAGCAAGAATCAGCGGCCACCGAAATCCAGAAATCACTTTGCAGAACAAAATCAGATGATTGAACAGTTGCCTGAGCAATGAGTATAGTCACCGTGAGATCAAAAATCTCTGCAAGGTAAAAGTTAGATCTTCATTAGATCCGGAAGTACGTTGCATGTAGTAACACTTCATTTTTAACGGTGGTGGTGATGGTGGCGGCAGTGGTCGTGATGTTGTTGATGATAGAAATGGTGGTTATGATGGCGGCTGTGGTGGCAGTGGTGGTACTTTTTACGCCAATGGAAGCCTACGTTTCTGTATGTTACGCCAAGAAAGTAGGTCATTTCTGAATTAACTTTAGTCAGTATTTCGACAGAGTCGTTATGATCTGTGAACGTAAATCTCACTTACTGTTTCTTTTGTATCCATTTAACCGCTTTCATCCAAAGGAGTGATCCGTCAAAAGTGATCATTTCTGCAACTCCATGTTAGACACTTACAAAATCCCCCAAATGTTGGCTCTGTCCAGGGCCAACAAACATGTTTTTAAGTCTGTGTGTTTTTTACCACAAACAAGAAAGATCAACACGATTTGTTTCGGATTGGATTTATTTTACTGTAGTGTATTAGTGTGCAGTATGAATTATGAATTTGTTTAGCAAAGCGGTGACGTTTTCGAATCGGTTCAAACCAAAAGATTGGGTAACCGCTATCCAGCTGCCTTTGATCTGCCTAAAGCGGTTCGAGGTAAAGAAACAGTTTGCAAGGCGTAAAATATGTGCGATCTGTCTTGGTATTCACGATATTTAAGTTTTGTGCAAAAAGCATTCTTTTTAACTCAGCTAAATACGGCGTGCAAACCGAAATTGCGTCAAAAACTAAACTGATCGTTATTATTGCTTTTACGTGCGTCACAACAAACAAGTTAAAAGTTTGTTTTTTTCTTGGTGAAGTCAAAGTGACCAGACTCCATGGAGGTGACAAACATAGAATTAAGCAAAAAGAATATGCTTGTGGTTGCTCGCAATTCAATAAAGGTAATGCGTATTTGTTGTATCTTTCGTTTTTATTTTGTTTTTTTTCTAGCGATATTTTACAACCTATGTATTGTTATGTTTGAAATATTTCAAAAGTGAGAAATTACAAATAATTAGTCTCCACAAAGTGACGCAAACGAATCAATCGAGCAAATTTTTTTGTAGGAAATCGATTTCACGTAAACACTACGCATCCTCATTCTTTTCATCGTTTCAGATGGTTCACCTTGGAACTTATGTATGAAAAAATTTTTCTCTTACATAGACTGTTACGCGAATCTTAAATGTATCTGTAGGTTTTGCTGTGAACAAAAATCTTTTAATGTTTGAAGATATTTAATGTCAATCTGAGTTAACCAAACGGTGATTCTAGCAAGTTATTACGAAATACTGTACTTTGTAAAGTGCAAACTTTCATTTTTACAACCAAAACGATTTATGCACAAAAATAAGCAATTTAGTCATTTACAAAAACGCAAGATCATCAAAAACTTCGTCAAAGGACTTGCGGTTTGTTTCATGCAGTCTTTTTGTGCATTGCTACGCAAATTAAATGTAAAATTTGCTGCATGCAGAGATAGCTATCTCTGCCAGAGATAGCAGTTTTTGTGCTAAATCTGTCAGATATAATATTTTTACAAACGGCGCCCAATAGGAACCTATGGCTCGCGATCCAGATGTGGCTCTTTTGATGACGGCAACTGGCTCGCCTGATATTTTCTTTACGCGATTGTTACGGATGAAACTTTTTCTGTAATTTTCCTGCAGAGCCATCAGCAACACCATGCAGCACCAGAAGTCCCATTTATTAAAAAATACTGTGTGGGTCTCACGGAAATACAGTTAAAAATATGTAGGTTTCATTGCTCCCTTATATATCCAAAAAAAAGGATATCCAAAAAGGTACCCGGCCCCTGCGCTATCTGCACTCAACCTCCTCTATAACTAACTGGCTTACTTGGAGTCTGAATGCTGCACGGTGATCTAAAAAATTTCATAATGACGGCATCAATATACTGAAGCAAAACATCATTTCCCCTAAAAAACGAGGAACCCTCACGGAACCCTTAAAACTCACGGAACCCCACTACATGTTTTGCAGAACGACTGACCTAGGCTATAACGTCTAAATTAAAAATGATTTTAAAAAATACTTTTTCTGCAAGCACGTCTGAAAAGACGTTACGTTATGGTGCATTGCTTTTTCGGTTATTATCGTGTTCTTGTTGTGAAAATATG
>JGI24158J21664_10013125_pt1 | contig 10944 bp, 7 predicted proteins | sample Ectturendosymbi3_FD_21664 | JGI IMG/M metagenome (IMG submission 21664)
GTTTAATCATCCGCACGACGACGACTGCTGAACATGTTTGGTGTTTAATCATCCGCACGACGACGACGACTGCTGAACATGTTTGGTGTTTAATCATACGCACGACAACGACTGCTGAACATGTTTGGTGTTTAATCATACGCACGACGACGACTGCTGAACATGTTTGGTGTTTAATCATACGCACGACGACGACTGCTGAACATGTTTGGTTGTTTTTCCGTCATGTCGCACATTTTAATGATTGTGAAGGATATTGCTGATGTAGCCCTTGACTGGTGCACGGATGATGACATATCATATGAAGAGGAATAGAAACACGAATCAGGTGAATTTGTAGTCGTACCTGCAATTATTGGTCAGTCCTCACCAACAGTAAGTCACAGCAGTGACCACACACCAAGCGAATCAATCGCAATTTATTTTAACCAGGAAACTAGTTTTGTGTCAAACAGATCTTCAGTCCTATGCAAAAGTTGACAGTAATGAAGAAGTTTGTAAGAAGTTAATGCGTGTACAAGTATATGTCATGGTGTCTTGGCTGCAAGCTCTATTGTTTATGACAGATCATCACTGGTGGGAAGAACCTCGGGACACAACAGTTTTACTGCTACCAATGCAAACACGAATCTCTAAAAATACAGGCAGCCTACTGCAGTACTTACAATGCATTGAAGCCCTCCACGCCAGAAGTAATTCTTCATTCAGTCGTCAAATACACCAACAAAGAAGCTTAGAGGAAATAATGACTTTGACTTGCGCATATGTGAGCTAGAGTCGTTTATTGCTTTCTAGTATGTCAGAGAAGTCACATACTTCATTTTCTTTGCAATAGAACTTACGGTATTCTAAAATTTTCAGAAAACATGTCACATGTTAGAATCTGAGTTTTCTGGGCCAGGAGCAACCGATTCACAGCAACACGTCTTGTTTCCAGACACTAGCATCCATGTGTGAGGGAAAATCGAGGTAAAAATATTCGTTGGCAGTGGACGAGCAGTTGATGCTTAAGTCACGTTGTCCTTCACTACATTTATGCCAAAGAAGCCGATAAATACGGCATCAAGTAAAGTGTTGTTTCAAAAGTCGACTGGCAAAATATTGCGAAGACGAAAATTCATTTTTCAACTGATAAACGACATGCACATTAAAAAAGTTTCACGTGAAAATGTTGAGGCCATTCCCTCTTCCATCAATTGAAATCCCATTCGAAAACATAGAACATGTCATGAAACAAGATCTATGTGCATCACTTGCAAGAAACCAACTTGTGGCAGATGTTCTGCTGGCATTTCAAAAATAACTTACGTGAAATGCAAAAGGTGCTCAATCTCACATGTTTCAAGTACTAAGGTTTGGAAAACAGAAAAAAAGGTTTGCAGTTTTGTTTCCATATTTCAGTATATGTGCTTATGTTGATGGTATCGCTGTGATTTACATTACTGTGCCAAGACTATTTTCACTACTAGCAGCTATTTACATTGGAATTATGTAAATATCTGCTTCTGTCTTACAGCTTCTCGCTAGCTATAATCAACAAGTTGATCAGCTGTCGGAGATAGTGATATATGTTCGATCATTTGAAATATTGCAATGCAATGCATTTTGTGTCAACTCCAATAACATGAAAACGTAGCAAATGTGAATAGATATTTTTAAATTTAGTAAATTCGGGATTGTTTGCCTTTTACGCGGCTGTAAATGCTTTGGTGTCGTTTCCGATATCTTGTTAAACGGCGGGGTAGAAAAATGTTGGTAAACCTAGTGTTAAAAAATGTTTTTCATCAACTCAAGAGACTTCACCGACTTCGCACAGTACGTTCCTTTTGAAAACCACTTAGTTATTGATACCTCAAGACCAATGGGAAAACTTTGATGGTAACCACACATCAAAAATTTACTGGTCACTGTGTTTCCACATGCGCAATTTTCTAGTCATGGACAAGAAGCTAATGTAATTAAGGAAATGGCATCGTCACAATGCCATGCTAGCGTCACAGCTTCGTCACAAACTTCTGCACTGTGACATGAACGTTCACAAGTTCAGTGAGAACCCTGATGGCTGCGTTATTTGCTTTGGAGCTTCAGTCATCCATTGTTACGGCATAAAGGGAACAGAGAGACATTAAAAAATCTTAAATGGAACGTCCAAAAAATAATCTCGCCCAAACCTCGCCCAACGATGCTGTACAAATGATCGATGGGGAGGACTGCTGGGCTCGTCAGGTCCCTTTCTGGCAACGGCAGCTCATCCATGACGTCAACCAATTGGGTGATTGAATCCTTTCCAAGTTGTGGATCTTTGTCCTGGAATGCAATCACACGCACATTTTTTCTGGAAAGCACAACACGCATATTGTTTCTGGAATTCATCGCATGTATACTGTTTCTGGAATGCAACCACATACATATTGATTCTGGAATGTAATCACTTGCACATGGTTTCTGGAATGCAATCCTAAGAATATTGTTTCTGGAATGCAATCACAGTAATATTGTGTCTGGAATGCAACCACAAGCATATTGTTTCTAGAATGCAGCATACACATATTGTTTCTGGAATTCAATCACAGGGGTATTGTTTCTGGAATTCAATCACACACATATTGTTTCCGGAATGCAATCAAAGGCATATTATTTCTGGAATGCCTGGAATGCATCATGTGCACATTGTTTGGAATGCAATCGCACGTAGTGTTTCTGCGCCAGTAAAAGAAGTTAAATAAGCGTTGTGTCTGAAATGACAGAACGACAGCTTTGATTTGGAATTATCCAGGAAACTAATTTTCAAACGTTTAAAGATAAAAATGGTAACAATCGCAGAACAACTGTCACAGCCTGATTGTAGAATGTTGACATCATAGTATTTTTCCGTTTCATTGAAATTTTGCCTCATTTTCAGAGGAGATCCAAACTTGACTATGTCACCAACAATAACCGCAATCCCTTTTTCGGTCCCCAGCAATGCTTGTTCACTCCCAAGTACTGAATGGAAGAATGAAGCAAAACTTAACAATTTCCAAATTGTAGTACTCACATCTAAAGCACACAATGCTGATCCGATGACAACTTTCGTTCCATCTCCGTCAAACCCATACGATGTAAGGACCTCACGTATTTCCATCTCAACCTGGGTGATTAAAGAAAAAACAGGGGATGGCACACGTGAGAAATGTATGAAAAGTATGGAAACTGAGAAATGGAAGACATTTTAAAAGATTCCGTACTATGTGAACAACTGAACAATGTTTCCCAATCAAACATGAGGGCGAAACTCCAGAGGGGACTTTCCCACTGCAAATCACGTTAGAAATGAAATTAGAGCTAGTCAAATGGTGTCGCCGAGTTGACGTGTGCATGTGGAACATCTCTTTTTCTCAAGCATTTTTTGCGGGATCGCTGAGATCACCTGTGAATATTTTAACATTCGCTTATACTTTCTTTTCCATTTGCTTTTTCGCTTGCTTTTTAAATTAAGTCGTTGATGAGTTCCAAAAAAATGGCAAAATTTTGTTGAAAACAAGAGACATGAAGAAACTTTCAGTTACATGACCAGCTGATTATACTGTTCTGATGATTTCCACACTTTACTCACACATATACTCACCAACTCGATCACTTCCATACTTTACTCACATACATACTCACCAACTCGATCATTTCTACACTTTACTCACACATATACTCACCAACTCGATTATTTCCATACTTTACTCACACATATACTCACCAACTCGATTATTTCCATACTTTACTCACACATATATTCACCAATTCGATTATGTCCATACTTTATTCACACATGTACTCACCAACTCGATCATTTCTATCCTTTACTCACACATATACTCACCAACTCGATTATTTCCATACTTTACTCACACATACACTCACCAACTCGATGATTTCCATACTTTACTCACACATGTACTCACCAACTCGATGATTTCCATACTTTACTCACACATGTACTCACCAACTTGATCATTTCTATCCTTTACTCACACATATACTCACCAACTCGATCATTTCCATACTTTACTCACACATGTACTCACCAACTCGATCATTTCGTTATCAGCTGCATCTGCTTTGTTGACATAAACAACGAGATTCTTGATTCCAATCTGCTTGGCTAGCAACAAATGCTCTCGCGTTTGTAACATGGTCCCGTCTGTGGCGGCGACAACGAGGATGGCGGCATCCATTTGTGACGTCCCTATGATCATGTTCTGCAAAGGATTTAACTCTCAGTTGCTTCAAGGTACTAAGCAGTTGGTGGAACAAGAAATATCGCAATGAACTCTACACCAAAAAAATGATCGAATCTTGTGAAGCGCATCAAATGTTACATCGGTGGGACAACTCTTCCACACATCACTCTGTGTCTGTTCCATCATAATAGGCAAAGGATACGCAGCTTTTAAGTAAAGTTTCCAATCAAGCAACAGAAGTGACGTAGTCGAATCAATCGGCAAATTTATTAATAGGGAAGCAATTTCATTTTCATTTCTCTTGCTCAGGCATTTCTTTTGCTCGGGCATTTGTTTGAATTGAATCATGACTTCAATTGAAACCAAACATGAAGGTTTGGTGAGAGCGCAGGCGTTTACACTAGAGCAGGGGCTCCCAACCTGTGGTACGCGTACCACTACTGGTCCACGCAAAGGTCTTCCAGGTGGTACGCCAGTAACAAATGGTGATCCGAGGGAGTCTGAAGGGGCTGAAGCCCCTTAAATTTCTTCAGATACGTTTTTTGATCGATGGTTTCCGACACAGAAGCGTCCATTGGCGTGATTTTTTGTATAGCCTTTAAATAAACCATTTCTTGCACAGGGATAGGGACGAAAATATTAAATGCAAAGCTTATTTTGTTGAATTTGGGCGGTCTGAACGTGTTTATTGTGCCAAAAATAAACGTCTAATAAGCAAGTTTTTATATAAAAAATATGGTCCCAATGTTCTATAAATACATAAGTGTTTACACAAAGTATTTACATTACATAAACGTTATATAAACAGCACGTACATAGTCGTAGACTAGTCATTTCGTGCTTCAAGAGGCAGTATCTATAAAAAATTACTGTTGCTCACATAAAATCAAACATTTTGACCCAACCCAAATTTTGGACTGGCCATGCCACTGCGCATGTAAGTATTTAAACTCTTGTTTCTTTTGGGTAAGATTGGGCTTCTTGTGGACAAAAGATGAATAAGCAGCAGACTCAGAATCGTCACTAGAAAGTTTTCAAAAGGGCAGCTTTGCTGTTATGGAGGTAGCTTGACATTCTAAAAATTGCCAAAAACTCCACTGATTTACAGCGCCTCATGTTTTAATTTGGGGGGCTTAGAGGTTTGTTTGGGGGCTAAGCCCACCAAAGCCTCCCGTGACAAGGGCCAGAGCAGACTGTGGACAAAAGTTGAATAAACTGCAGATCACACTATTTTTCCCTACAAGCTTTTGTGAATGAGTGCAGCTCATGTTATTACTGTAGTTAAGCGAAGGCATTAAAATTACGCTACAACGAACTTACAATGAATGCAGTTAACTACAAGCTAGGTTAGAGCCCTCAGTGACAGCGCAAATTTCAAAACATCAAACCTAACCGTAAAACGCAGTCTCCATGTCAGGTAGGCTTAAAATGAAGCACGCTAGATTAGCTGTAGGCTATGCTAAAGATAACTACTGATTGGCATCAGACCTGCCAGCAACAATTTTTGGACAAAACTGCAGCTCAGCACGAAATCAGATGCGTTTTTTATCGACCAATATTCTACTGTCTCTAATAATTTTTTTTCAACCTATTGTACAGTATTTCTAAAATTGCGTTACCAAGATATAGTCGCGTTTCGTACAAAAATTTGAATGAATGAGAATTTGGTTATTGACGCACTGCAAACTTCACGTTTCCCGCTGTGACGTGAAAAAATATTGTCTGATCATTTCCAATGCCCTGGTGATGCAACAAACAACTTCCAGGGCAAAGTGCTAGCATAATTATTGCTTTCGAGTTTTTTGGTATGTTTGTCTCTACGCGTATCCCAAGCGTTTTTTTGGGGGGGACTGATAGTTGTGCTTGTGTGGGAAATAATATACCTTTCTTTCGACCTTACTTCCTATGGTCAAATGACTTCGATAATCGACAGCATTTTCTTTCAAATAGTTTGCCACTGACGGGCAGGTATTTTTGCAAACAAATTTCGCCATTTCGGCTAGACAGACAGTCGTGATGTGCAGGGGCATAACGAGGTTAGATGGTGCCTTGGACAAGAAACAAGTTTGGCGCCCCCATGTTGGTCCCTGACGTCTTTCGGAAGCAAATGTACTGTATTGAAGAAAGTAGCTGTGACTTTTTGCACCCCACAGTGATTCGGCGTCCGGGAATTAGGCCCCCTGCCCCCCCCTAATTACGTCTTTGGTGTTAAGCAATAAAAGTCGGAAAATATTCCGAATATAAATAAATTTTCAAGTCCGAACGTCACAAACTTCTATTCCATGAACATCTGCAATTTTCGAACACAATACAGCATGGGTCTTGCACAGACTACCAACAAAAGGTTGCTGGCGGCATTTCAGGTTTCTTCGTGTAGTTTTTGTGTCACTTCTAATCCTGCCCCGCGCGTTTTTTCGGCGTGGACCTGTATTTGTTTTGCTAATAATAAAACTTTTCCGACATTCTACAAGTTACTAATTGAAGGTTAGACAAGTTTGAGAATAATTTCTGAATTTTATGAAGGCCGCTTCTACTCCGGAAACGTCCCAGTAAATGTGGGCACTGGGGTCATTCCACGTCAACTGTCCCAGCCAGTCAACTCACCATCTCAGATTTTCCTCAAATTTAATAAGCAGATAGAACTTCTCATGCTGATTTCAAGTTTCCAACGAACTAATTTTTTTGGTTAAGGTTTCGCGAAGATATGGATCATAAAAAATTACTACTTCTTGTGGTCAATGCAGCGTAAAAACTAACAAGAAAATCATCAGCTAACTTTAAAACTGAATAATTCTTATTGCAATCATTTAAGTGTTGTAAAAACTTGAAGAGGTCGTATCAAGAATCTTGTTTTCACTTGTGAAGAAAAAGCTCAAAAAATCCATGCACTTACCCCAATTTTGGGGTAAAGAAATGGGTAGTCATTAAAATCACTCATGTGTGACATAAATTTTGAATGGTGATAACTCGATGAGCACACATGCTATTGGCATGTGCAATACATCATCTGAAAGCTCTCATTGAGATTGTAGTCTCAAAACACCTTCGTTGCTTATTTATTTGATTGTTGCTTAAGGACGGATTTCCCTAATTTTTTGCGTTGTTTTGGCCATTATTTTCGAAACGGAAACACTAGTAAGCTAATCAAGCCCTCTGAAGATTCGTATTATAGCCTCGTTTCCGATAAAATTTCGAGTCAAGAAATTGGCTCTTGGCATTGCACCCAGGGCCTGATAACATTATCTAAATATGCATAAACCTATTCCCATTACTACGTCATCAACAAAAAATCAAAAACTCCCCAATTTTGTAAATTGAAACTACAAGACTTTCCACATCTTTGGAGTGTTTGAACAGCTCTTTAGTTCATTCGGCTGGCGAGTTAAGGCCTAATCCTCAAAAGCAGCCGGATGCCAAAGTGAACCAAAATGACCAAAGTTACCTTTTGTGATACTTGCTTATTTAAGCTACAAATAGCTGATTGATCAACTTACGTCGTTAGATACAAGCTAGATCAAAAAATCGAAATCGACTACGGTAGGTGCGTCCGGACATGACTTTCTATACCGTGTTAGCAAATTTACGCCACACATCGACCAAGAATGGAGGTAAACAAATCAAAAATATCATTACAGTTAGCTGTGGTCTTTCATTGTTACTTTAATGCAGGTGTCTCCAAACTACGGCCCACGAAGCCATTTTGTCAATGATGAAAAAATAATATACAGTATACTTAAGAAAAATTTGTTGATTTGGTAGAATATAACAAATTCCGCAACAATCACATTGCGTAAGACGTCCGGCCCTCGACATGTTCTGTATGACCTTATGCGGCCCTCGGACAAAAAAGTTTGGAGACCCCTGGGTTAATGTATAGTATTCTACTGAATGAACTAAGATTCGATCAAATTAGTTGTTCTGGAAGCAGTACGCATTGACAATACCGGGTGCCCGCGTGGTACGAGATCGCAAAAAGGTTGGGAAGCCCTGCACTACAGTCACTATTAAGAGTTTCAGCTTATAACCATTGAGCAATGCCAAGAAACTTTTCACAAGCTATTCAAGCACGTAGGTCACTGATGAAAAGCCACGAACAAATAAATTTGAAAACTGATTAAAATTCAAAACTGTGCAAATAAAGGAATAGCTTTTGCTGGTCCAAACGCTTTCAATTCAAATATATTTTAAGCACGAAACGTTAAATGAAAGTAATCAGCCTCTACCAGGGTGACGCAATCGGATCAGTCAGCAAATCGATTTCACTTAACTCCACGCATCCTCAGTGCTCAAGTCAACTATAACAATGAAACCTTTGGCCTTTTACTCCGAAACCAAATACCTCCGAATAACGTTGGACAGGTCTCTCACGTATCGCCGACAGCTTCAGTCACTTCGCAAGAAGCTGACATCACGCGCGTCGCGTTTTTGAGGCGGCTTGCTGGCTCCGGTTGGGGTGCTGGAGCAACAACGTTGCGAACAGCTACCATAGCCCTGGTCCATTCAACTGCAGAGTACTGCGCTCCTGTCTGGTGCCGTAGCGCTCATACCCGCCTGATCGACCCTGCCATCAACGACGCCTTGCGAATTGTGACTGGATGCCTGCGTCCTACACCAGCGGACAACCTTCCAATCCTCGCAGGCATCCAACCTGCTGAGCTTCGTCTCAAAGGAGCCATATTGTCTCTAGCACGCCGTGCCATGGACCTGGACATCTGCTCCACTCAATACTCACCCGTCCATCGAGTGCAAATGCACGGCGCCTCAAATCGAGACACCCATTTGTACTCGCCGCACAACAACTCATCAGTTAATCTGACAACAACAACATACGTGCGGCTCATTGTGGGCGGATCACCAGTGGAATGCGGAGTGGGAGGACAACTCCACAAGACTCCGCATTTTCATCCCCGACACCGGCACCCCCCTGGAATGACCATCCCAAGAAGAGCCTGGGTCCGTCTTAACCATCTCCGCACCGATGTCGGACGTTTCCGCTCCTGCTTGTACAAATAGGGTGTGGCCTCCTCTGCGGTCTGCGAGTGTGGCGCAGATAAACAAACCGTCGACCATGTTGTCCTCCAATGTCCAATCCATCGACCTTCCCATGGACTGCATGGCCTGACGGTTCTGGACGATGAGACAATCGAATGNCTGCTCANCACCTGCCCATAAGGACTAGTGCGGTCATGCTGTGGTTTGAAGAACTNGGTCAAAAGATGAAGAACAAGGCCGTCAAGTCACTGTATTGCTGCTCAGATGTTTGTGTCCGTGTCGGGGGATTTCAATCACAACCGTTTACCGTTGCTGTTGGACTCCAACAAGCTTGTGTGTCATGCCAACACTACTCTCCTTAAAGTGTGTCAGGCGTTTCCACTACTGCCTGTACAAATGTGGTATGGCCCCTTCTGCGGCCTGTGAGTGTGGCGCAGAAAAAACAAGACCGTTGAACATATTGTCCTGTACTGTCCAATCCATCGACCTCTACATGGCCTAGCGGTTCGAGGTGATCTGAGACAAATGAATGGCTCCTCAACACCTGCCCCGAGATCTAGTGCGGCCAAGCAGTGGAGTGAAAGAACTGGCTCAAATGAAATAGCTACAAGCAGCATGGCGATGGTGACTCAACCATAGCAGGCAGTGGGGTGTGGAAGCAGAAGTGTGGTCTTGTGGTCGTAAGGTTGACTGACGTACTCTAGAGAGCTGGATTTTAAAAGGACCAACTTCGAAAAAGGAGGCACAATATTCGGCAAAAAAAAGAGAAAATACTAACTGTGTGAGAAACGAGATCAAACAATTGGACAAAACGGAATGCAAAAAAATATAAATGAACATCGGAAGCTGACAAAAAAAGGGGGAAATAAAAATTATTTCACACAAGGGAGGATCCTGCTTTGAATATTAATCTGTGCGTTAAGTTTTTTAAGCTATCTAGTATCTATCTTCACAGATGTTCAGATCTGGGATGTGTTACGAAAGTAACAGTCTAAGAATCATAAACTGGTGGTTTATGAAACTTAGAGGTTAAAATACAACAGAGAGTTTGGCATCTTTGTCACCATGGCAACGAGCCCGTAGAGTGTCGCAGTGTCAACAGGAACGCATTGCTTCATTTTGAGACCATTTTGTGTAGAAAATAGAGATCGACCGACATGGCTTTCTTGGGGCCGATGCCGATATATCGGCCATTCATGGGCCGACAATATTTCCAAAAGTTTTAAATCTCAATTTCTGCTTCATTATCAAAAACATAATGTATTCTGTGCATTGCCTTTTTTTTCAAAAACTTCAAAAATCAGGATTTATGAGCTAAATTTTTTCAAATTGCAGCAATGTCAATATTTTCCTATGTTTTGTAATTAATCTGATTGACGATGATACTTTTGTTTCGGTTGCGATGGCCGACGCATGCTCCATGGTTAATCTTGTCTGCTTGTTTATGAAACCGCACCTGCTAGCGTTGTTGTAAGATAACTGTATTGACTTGCTTCGTTGTGCTTTCTTGCGCAAGTTGTCTGGATGCGTGAGGAATATAACAGCGTTTTGTCAACTCCTACTGAGGCCGATGAAATCGGCCGTTTTGGCCGATACCGATATATCGGCAAAACCCATATATCGGTTGATCTCTGGCAGAAAATATCTACAATGATTAGAGACAAAAACGTTATTACATGAAACGGACCAAAAACTGTCTTTGACGCAAAAAATCTGGAAATGCATAAAACGTGAAAAG
>JGI24158J21664_10013127_pt1 | contig 10943 bp, 6 predicted proteins | sample Ectturendosymbi3_FD_21664 | JGI IMG/M metagenome (IMG submission 21664)
AGCAATAAAAACAAGTGTGACATCGATCGCTACTGACTTGTGTGAATAATTTTAAACTTCTCTAACGTAGGCAAGTTCGTCAATTAAGATCTTAGCATACCTTTTTATTTAAAATGCTGTTTTATTGCAGAGCAGTAAAGTTAATCCATCCGGCATTGGTGTCACTTGCTCAAAATGCCGACCTCTTAGTTGGCATAATTCTCGAACACACTTTGCTTGGGATCTTCCCCCAAGTGTTGGAGTTGCTAGGAGCCGTTTTGATCCTATTCGGTGTATGTGGAATGTCGTGGCTGAAGTGGAAAGAAAGTAACTCCGTCAACAGTGAACATGCAGCTTGACCGTGGAAAACATTGTAATGTTGTATTGTAACGAAAAAGCAGACAATGCTTTGGTTTCTCAGCTGACCAGTGATTTTATGCTTATATTCAAGCCTGGCCACAAACTTTATTTGCGTTTCTGCATGAGAAGCCACATCTACTTCACAATGTCCAGTCTTGTCCAAAACTACTGAGTTCTTGAGTTTCCGTAAATTTTTCTTTCAATCCAAAATGTTTGGTATAACCGCTTCGGTCTTAGAACTTGGCGCCGCGACGTGCAACCTGAAACGATCACCCATACGCTTAGTTTTCTGGCTTAGTTCGTTGGTCCAATATTCTAAAGCTAGCAAGACGAAAAGTATGATTAAGTCTGGGGTGTTTTAGGGACCCGATTAGGGTCTCTAGAATCGGCGAAAATTATCAACAGGTCCCTAGAATCAGAGAAATCGGATCCCTACGGTCCATACCGGGTACCTAACATTTTCTTTAAAAAAATACTGATTAAGTACGTATGCCGCTAGGTCCTGATAAGTTGTAGAAATTAAGAAGTGTTCTGATTTTGTGCGTTTCGGGTTTTATCTGTAGTAACTTAATTTTTTCACCCAAGTGTATGCTTTGCCGAAATAACAATAGATAACTTGCTATTTAATGTCTTTTTTGAACTACTTTTGTTTTAGTGTGTGTTGTGGTGTTTCGTTGAGTACTTTNTAACNTACGATNCGATCAAAATGCGAGGCATCGGTTACACTCACAAGTGGCATTCGGCAGCACTTTCAGCAAACCTACCTGGTTCTATTCACGACGACCAAGTGCACGTTCTGCACCGAAGTAGGCCAGATTTTTTTAACCAGAAGAAGCCAAACACTGTTCCGAAAGGAGCCAAAATGACAGATAAGTAGCCAAACACTGTTTGCGTTTCGATGATGACGTGTCACCATGTTCACTCAACCGTAGTATGACCTTTTTGCCTTTTTGTAAAGTTGGCAAACAGGTTGGCGGCAAAGTATGAAAATGAGATATGGTGACCATGGCCCAAATGTCCCCTTGGCTAATATACACGGCGTCGAAAATAGAATCTATTGCTGCTGCTGCTGCAAACTTTTCAGCTTTGGATGTACAGTCGCACTACACCCAATATCTCATCTCCGGAGGTATAAAGTTTAGTAACTCATTGATTTATTGGTTGTTACGGCGTTGTCCGTTGAAGTCTCCGCTGGAGAGGTGAAACTGGGGTCATGCCTCGCCGCCCTTTCCAGCCTCGCTCTTTCACAACGATTTCTATCATTATGACTTGATGCACCCCTCAAAAGTTTGTGCACACGCTACTGAGTGGGGCCCTGCAAAAGTGTTTCCAATCAGGTCCCACACTTGCCAAGGCCGGCCCTGTGTGCAAAGGAAGGTACGTAGTTCGTGCTAAGTGTTTGTGGATTTATTGAAGAGTTGCATTCATAGCGCATATGTTTAGTGACGATGTTCAAATAACATAGCGAATGTTAAAACCTCAATTAATTTGAAGCATTCCTATGCAAAAAATAGGTAAGAAAAACACACGTAAAACGCAAAACTTAATCGACAGTTTAAAAAAGAGAAGCTCTGGGACAAGTCCTCACCCCAAACCCACCACGGACCAGACCAATGTAATCTAACTTTTTCTCGACCACTACTTGCCGAGTCGCGTGGAATTGAAAGCAATGAACAGAATGCAGGAAACTACGGTATGCTCACAGACTTTTCCTTTCCCCAAAAACTTTGCACCTCATTCCCAGTGGCGTAGCTGACAGGGGGTGAGCCGCCCCCTGGCAAGCCATGGGAAAAACTGGGCTCNNTATAGCTGACATTTTGAAAATTTGCATTGTTTTGGTTTTCAGTGGGTTGTTGTTTTTCGAGGTGATTTCGTTTTTTTAGCTAGTATAAACATTCACGACATCTGAACTCACTATCATTTATTACTTTTTTCTTAGTGTTGGCTAATCCCTTCAGCTAAGGTTTGCTTCCCCTGGCTCAAACCTCTAGTTACGGCACTGCTCATTCCCACTCGCTTCTCCCAAACATCAAGTCTGGGTTCGACGCTGCTCTCTGACGACAATATGCGCAAATCAAAACATGAAAAAGTTGTTTTGTCGCGAGTGTTGTCTGCACTATAAGCTTCTGCCTATCATCAACTGCTTTCTATGAAGGGAAGTTTCGTGTATTTGCATTTGATCTCTATGACTTCAGTTGATTAGCAACAAGATACAGCTGCACAAAACAAGCTCAACTTGTAGACGGCGAGTAGCAGGAGTACCTTGCTTTAAACAAAGCTTGTATTTCACGCTTTTTGTATAAAAGTGCAGGTAGAAGCGACGTAACACGGTCCGACATTTATAACCATCAGCAACATTTGCGCTGTGGCAAGGCTCTAGTGCAAACAACTAGTCGGAAAAACAGGCTTCAGAGTAATACCGCCACAAACATGTAATACGGATGACATGCGATGAATATACGTCGGTGGCTACACGACGGAAAGCATGTCGCAAGTTGGTTTCAGCCAAAATATGCTAAAGCATGATGGTTACGTTTAGGGGCAGCAGAACGAATTTTACACTGGGGGGTCCGGGGCCCTTCCCCGACTTAATACCTTCTGTATCACAGTTGATTGATTGATTGGCAACGTCGTTGGTGATCATTCAACTTTGGAATGCTTTTTTTGCATAATTTCTAAAAAGATTTGAGATGACGAAACGCATCTACACTAGATGTTTCTTTTTACTTTGCCACTACCACGCGATCCAAGATACTCTGTTCTCTATGAAGCAAACCACCGGTAGGAAAAATCTTATCTCAATTTGCGTAAAAAAATTGGTACCAATTTTGAAGTAGTGCCAATATAATTCAGAAACCAAAAAACGTTCTTATCTAATCCCTCCATAAGACTCTTGGCGCCAGCTTCTTGTGCGAGTAGTATGTATTTCAGACTACGTAACATTTTTAGGTTTCACTGCTCATACGACCAGCGTAAACTTCCTCACTGCAAACTGTCGGCTCATAGCTTTACCGCAAAGATGTTTTGTAACAGGCCATTAGTGAAAGACGGAGCAAAGCATGTGTAGTTATGAAGTCACAAGGTTGAAATGGAAATAAGTTTGCCTTAACAACAAGGTCGGACACTCATCACAATTTTGAAGATGATGCACTTTATAAGAAAAAATGCATTCAATATTGAGGGGTCTCCTTGTATCTCAGACTCCCGTTGAAAAATAGTAGAGTGCCTTGACACCCTTGTTTCGAGCCCCATAGTTACGTTACTTTTCAAGATACCAGGCCATACCATGAACACACCGGTTGTGGCGACCTAAACAGATATATCAACGGCAACAAAAATGGAAATGTTTAATCATGAGAACCAGAGCACATTCAACGTAGAGCTTAAAACTCCAACGCGCCGATGAAAGGAAAACATGATGGAAAAGACTTGCTTGATCAACGGGGAAATGACTACCAGTTTCTCAAAAGAAGGTAGTGCAGTCCCTGGACAGTCGTATTTTCGTTGATAGTAAAAAATTGTCAGGGTTCAAACACACAGACCGCTTCAGGCAAACTACACCTCTCCATGAATAACTATTCTAATCCGTCACGATTAATCGCTTATCCATCGACAAGGCTGCATTTGAAACAGGCAAGCTGCGCCACAGAAGTCAGGACTGGCTATCCATGGAGTCGCTTATAGTTTTTCATGTTTTTAGTGATTCCTGACACTATGTCTTGGGTCGGCACGGACCGCGAGCCATAGTAATCCACGAACTTGCCCTGAGGGCTCATCAGGTACATCACAATACTGTGATCCACCTGAAATAACAAATGATTGATTAAACGACATGAAAAAACACCAAAATTCAAACACGCAGAGAAAAAAACTGTTTTTTTCATTTCTTGCACACGTACAAATACCACAAACTGCCAAATCGCAGTCAACTCGGGGATGATTTTGCGATCAATGGAAGTAAGTTGCAACTACCAGCATCTCTAGACCATCTGCACTGCACCACACACACCTCTTCCAAGCGTACTTTAATAAAGAAAACTTTTAATTCTGGCGTGGCAAGTCCAACTTACAAATGCTGAGGGTTACGGCCGAAACACAGGAGCAGTAATACACCAAGCGCTGCACAGCAAAACTTGTCACAAAGCTAAAGCGCGTCACAGAACAGCACAGAATGACTCAGCGAAAGGCTACTTGAACTCACTATGTAATCGTTGTCGTCATCCTTCGGTCCGTTGCTAAAGTAAACGCGAAACGCCTTCGCGGCCTGTTTTATTTCCTCTTTTGAACCAGTCAATCCAACGAACTTTTGATGGAATTCTTTCACGTAGTTTTTAACCGCTTCGGGGGTGTCTCGGTCCGGATCAACAGTCACAAAAATTGGTAGAAGGTTTGGAACACTTTTGTCAGCGTCTACAAAAAAACAATGTCGTCGTTGTCAGCGTCTACAAAAAAACAGCGTCTACAAAAAAACAATGCGTCTACAAAAAAACAAAAGTAAGAAAGTTGAGAAAGCAAAACATATGTTCCAAAAATTATGTACGGAAGGTAGACTAACAATTGTCAACCCCTCTCAAAAAGCGAAAAATTGTGATTTTCCGGTTAGCACCGCTTACATTAAATAGTACCTCAGTTAAACGATTATGGTGTTTTGCACCGTGGATCAAAAATTTACTGTAGAGAAGACTTAAAACTGCTAAGAAACTAGAAATTTCGTTTATACCATGACCAATGTTTAGCGCTTTCTACATATAAAACCAAAGCCAATCACATTCCTACCCACGATGCCTAAGCAATCTGCAGAGCAGTGCAACAGTTTTAGCCTAAACCCACATTCACCTGCCAAAACTCGGAGCTGCAAAGAGAAACTACAAGAAACGTAAAGTTAAACTAGGTTTTTGTTAGAGAAGCAATGTTGAAATGCAACCCTTAAAATTGGAATCACTTATATCAAGGGTGACCTAACTGCGTCTCGCGAGCCGCATGCGGCACTTTCAGCTTTCCAAAAATTTACATATTTTTTTATTTTGTATTTCTATTGCAAAGTGTAGAAATATTGTAAAATGGTACTGTTGAAAATAGTGTGCCTTACAGCATAGGTTCTCAAAGTGCTCCGTACGGAGCCCCAGGGCTCCGCGAGAGAAACTTCGGGGCTCCACGATCTATTCGTTTACTTATTAAAATACTGACTTGGATGATTTTGCAACTGTCCAAAGAAGCAATAACGGCATTAATAAAATTTATTGTGGGGCTCCGTAAACTATGGTCAATCTCTTCATGGGCTCCACAACACCAAAAGTTTGAGAACCCCTGCCTTACAGTATTACTTTTGCAAGTCGTTCCAAAAAGAATTATGATGTCACAGAAGCGTTGATTGCAAATAAATTCGTGGAATCGTGTTTCTAGATATTTGTGTTGTGGCTCTTTGTAACTTGGGTTTTACGATATGCAGCTCATACATAGAGCACGTTTGGCCACACCTGACTTACATGAAGGACAAAGATTTACCGAAGCACCAACAACCTCTAAAAAATCGGCGCTACAGCAGGATGGTCACTGTGATTAAACCCAACAAACTATTTCTCGCAGCGAAGACCATATTTGCCGAGCTACTTACCTACAATATCAATAATCTCAGCCATTTTTTCCAGTTCTTCAGGGCAAATGTCAGGGCAATGAGTAAATCCGAAGTAAAGTAAAAGCCACTGACCCAAAAAATCTTTCTTGGTCACTCTTTTGCCTGAAAAAAATAACAATTTAAGTCATACATCTTGCAGCGCAATTTCCTAACTGTCTACGCTAAGGGCCGAATGAAGCCCCAGGTGGAGATTACCTTTCGCTAGGGCACAGACAAGAGTCTTCAAGAACGAGTCAAGCAAGCTTGCTTAAATTATCACAACACTTAATGATTTTCTGTTTGACGACCTTGGCAGCACAGCATTGTTTAGTTATGCACTGCATAAATAGCGAATGTTTAAAAACTCGACTGCTTCTGTACGATGTTTCTGTTTTGCAGCGAGGTAGTCGTTTAATTCTTCAAAATGATGCTACATTCCCTAACTGTAGCTTTCCTGTTCCAACTCAAAAATCAAATACCAATATTATGGCCTGAGGGTTGCCTACCATCAAACTGATCTCAAACGCTGTTAATAAACACAGTTAAGTCAACCTTTGCTTCTGCTATGGCTGGCGCCAACTCATCCATCAAAACCCGCCGGTTTTGTGGTCCTAGGTCTACTCAATATAATGCTACATCCGGATTTTCTTCCATGAAAATATTGTTTCAGGGATACATATAGCCAACAGTGGAACTGTTTTAGCTAGCTGCAAATAATTTTAACCACAATGTCACAAACATCATGGAACACATTCTTAAAAAATATACAACTAGCCCATTGGTTTTCAATATTCTTAGTAGCTATCTACATTTTTCCATTTTGGGCAAGTAAGTGTGCAACCTGATAATAAAAATCTAAATTTCAAATTGTAATTAAAGTTTTCTATTTTGTCAGGCACGTTTTTAACACTTTTCACACATCAAATTCTGAGGAACAATCCATTCAATTTTCCAGAGAAAAAAGACTCTTCTGAACAGTTTCTTATCATTTCCTACTCCCGATATGCATGCAAAAGATGAGTTTACATGTTATAACTTACTAGTAGTTTTCCATTTTTTGGTGATTTGTGGTAACATGAGCATAGAATGCTACACTTCTTCAACAATTAGTCACCAATTGTAACACAAAACAACAAGATCAAAGTCTGATGTGTGACAATAAAAAGAGTTGGTTTGCCTATTGGATATGAAAATTAACTGACCAAATGCTTGAACATTTAAAGAAAGTTACTTTTATCAAATAACATCCTCTGAAATTACACTGATACATCTTGTGTTGGAACTTCATCTAAAACCTTCAATTATTTACAGCATTCACCTATAGCAGTGGTTTTCAACCTTCTTCATGCAGCGACCCATTTTGCAACCCAATTTAACCTAACAACCCCTTTCAAAAATTTCCAGTTAGGCATATGAAATGCAGTTGTGTTTGCACAATGGAAAATCAATACGACTAAAATAACGTACGATATCACTATGTTGAACAAAGGCTCATTTATTAAATTCATGCACATGGCAGCATCAGTGAGAGAGACCTGTTCCATACACAAACCACTCCACAGCACAACTCATTAGTCATTGAAAACTAGAGTAACTCCCAAGTTAGCTACCACATTCAGATATCTAATTTACAAACACAGCACATTCTTATGTCACAAAGTTATTTGTACATTGCCAAACGCAACAGTACTGTGATGGTCATAATCACACTCACAAGTTTGTAATGGTCAAACAAAATCACATTCAAAACAATTTTGAATGAAAAATTAGGCTATGATTTTTGCAAGGTGATCCTATTATTTTGGCTACGACAAGAAGTGCTTCCATATGCGAAACATTATGTATAGAAGCAATTATGAATATTTTTATCAGCTCTCGTGACCCCTCAAAAAATGGCAAACAAGGACCAACCAGGTTAAAAACCACTGACCTATAGGTTTACCTCAAACTACAATCACCTGTGTGATCAGTAAGGTTGTAATCTTCTGCTCCTATATCGATTTTGCTTAGCTGCTCTTCCCTTTCAACAATTCTTTCTAAAAAAACAAAAAACGGTCGATCAGACAAACAGAAAAGGTAAGATGTTATTAAACACAACATGTATTTAAAAATCGGTTGAGCTTCCAAATGCATTGTAATCACTACTGTACTTTGGGTATTGTGAAAAAAATAAATATAACTTTGTTACCATCTTACCCAAAATGTATCAAAAAGCTTATGTTAACCTAACTCCGAAATGAGCATCATGGCTTATTTTCAAGATAAATTAATTTATTCATGCACCATACAACAATCTACAAAACAATTACTCAGTATGTAGCACAACCAACTCACAACATTTATTCATAATATAAGTAATCTGTATTTTAACAAATGGGCTACTATGGTGCATCCTGTTGTTTGATGATGAAACCACAACACATTTAAGTAAGTACTAATACAAGTACAAGAATAGGTAAATACAATACATTTGGACAGCAGTGCACAAGACCACACACACAACAAACCTACACTAAGTTTTGTTTCTAAGGGTGTTGCATTGCAGATGTCCAAATGGACTTGATACCTTTTTACTGCAACTTTCTTTGCACTGTTTGCCAGGCAAGAATGCTACTGTACCAATTTGCAAGGTTTTGGTGAAACCCTGCACAGAGTCAAACTACAGACCTACTATCACTGTAGCGAACGTACTAACCACTAGGCCATGGGCTGGTTAGGGCTTATGTATCAATTAGAAGGCTTCTATAAAACTTATTCTGACAAACTTATGTTAGGCTTTATTTTGTAGTAAGATGTTTTTTCAGGAAAAAAAAGCAACATTTAATTACAGCAAGGACTATTATGATCAAACTGATAATAAAGCACAGTTGCTACAGGAAACGAAAACATTATTTCAGTCACTCAGCAGGGAAATAATGGGCAAGATCAGATGCTGCAATGAAATAGGTAGACAGCACCAAAACAAACATTATCAGCAAGCTACATTTTGATACAGATCAACAGCAGAGGTGCTGAGCCACTGTTTCACTACTTCTGATGTTGAAAGCAATATTAACACAAGACCAAACCAGAAACCAAGAAAACGCACTTACTTTCATCCTTCTTATTTGAAGCATAAAAGTATAATCCAGCCCAAACTGCTAATGCAACAGCGACAAAAGCTAATCTTTGAGGAACAGGAACAGAAGATTGTTTTGCAGTTTTATCTTGGGTAGAGCCATCATCATGTGATTGTGCATTGCTTGAGTTTTGATTGCCACCAACGTTGCATTTAATTGTTGAAGTACTTAAACCTCTGTCACTCTGTTTCTTCAGCCAAACACAGCTTCTACAAAATGTGTTTGTAGATTTTGAAGTTGAACTATAATGTGGAACTGAGCTGGCAGCTAGAACACTTTTTGAATTTATCTGCAATTAAANNGGTATGCTGTAAACCANTAACTCAAGATTCAAAAATAATTTTTTATTACGCAGAGATATAGAATACTAAANCAAAATGCAGTTGCCACAATCAATTGAAAGAGATTATATACAGTTGGCACAAATCATACAGTTATATATTCTTAAACAAAATACACAGGTTCTTGAGTACTTAATATGTTTTAATTTTTAAGACCATGGCTNGAATAATTACATTTTACAACCAGTGGCCACTGAAACCGCTGGTGTTATAACTGCTCCCTTCCTTGGCACCCTTGTCAAGAAACTTCTTGATCAGACTAGTGACCCCTGAGAGCACCACTGGCTGTATGATCAAGGCTTGTTGTTGGCTGTGGTCCAGGGCAATGCTGCTAGCATCCTGAACTGTGTAGTGTCCTAAGTGTCCATGTGCTCTTATTGGTTCAGTGTCCCCACCTTTTTTTTGCTAACATTGCCTGACACTCAGTGCTGGATCAAGGGCGATCACCTCCCCTAAAACCTACGAAAGTAACTTTTTCCATTATGATTTTCAACAATTCAGACAACAGCATCCGCAATATATGACCATTCTATCATCCATTGTTTTGTCACAGCGGTGTTGTGAAGTATACTTAATATCTCTCTTACAGTATTTGAACCCATAATGAGACATGACTGCCAAACATCACTGAAATCGACTCCCTAACCTTACTGGATGGATCCGCCCCTGCTGACACTTCTTTTTTATTGTTTTCTTGGCTTTCTTTGCTCCCTAGTTCATTTTATTTGTTTCCAACAACAAGTCATTTCTGAACTGAAGTTGTTTTCAAATGTTTATGACAAATTAAGCTCGCCAAAAACAACTCATTCATCCATGAGCCACTTGCAAAAATTTTGAGTTTGGAACTGACAGTAGCCCAGGTTTGACTTATTAAATCATGCTCATTTGCTTTTGGTTCATCATGACGTAACTAATCCAGATTTTTTAGCGGTGGTAGCTGAATCATTGCTGGAATAACTTATAAAAAAACTCAATTTCTGATTGGTTGGTAGCATACATTTTATTTATGTACAGTATATAACAGGGGTCGGCAACCTACAGCATGGGGGCTGGATCTGGCCGGCCAAGCAAAATCAACCGGCCCACAGCCCCTTTACAAATTGCAGAAACTGCATGGCACACCTAGTGGTATCATATGTCATGAATCTTCCCTCTTTGCAACTCCTTGTAAAAGATCTAATTCAACTGCTGAGGTAATGGGCATCAACTCAATAACCTTCCCGTTCCTTCAATGACCTGGTATGCTTAAACTAATTTGTTTTTCTCGCTACAATGCCAAGTATTGTAAAAATAAAATCAACACAACTTGTATTATATATTTTTTGTAATTTTATGAGGAACTACTTATGAGAAAGCATTCTGTGCTATAAATGTACCGTGTGTCGCATTTTGAGTTTCATTATTAACTGTGTAATCAAATCATGAATTTCATTAACTCCCATGTTGATGTTTTAACAACATCTGATCATAAACGCAGCAAACAGAACCGAATTGTTAGTGGAAAATTAGTACGGCCTGCCATAATAACCT
>JGI24158J21664_10013128_pt1 | contig 10942 bp, 7 predicted proteins | sample Ectturendosymbi3_FD_21664 | JGI IMG/M metagenome (IMG submission 21664)
ACGGAGTGTGTTCTGCTCCCCTGTTTTAACGGTTGCCGGATAATTTTGCAGTTATGAACTGCTCTGTTTTGGCGTTGAGTGCTGTTGCAACCTCTCCGGTGGTGTTGCGTTGATTGTGTGATTCACCACGAACGAGATGTGCGTAAAGAATAGCACCATCATATGTGTAGCGCGAGCAAGCAATAATAAGAGAGATTGCGAGCATGATCTCTATCGTTGCTTGCTGCCACGGTGCGAAGCTTTGCGAACGTGACGCTCGGGATTTCCGATCGCAACAGTGCTGTGTTTTGCTCCGGCCTCCTAGCCTCCTAACTTGGAGCACTGATAGTGACACATTGTCCAACAACGAGTAAGGAGAGTGTGTGTGGACCAGTATGCATGTTGTGTCAGCAAACTTGGCTGACACGTTAGTTTGCAAGAGTCGACGTCACAAACAACGTAAATCCAATAACAATGACTACCATATGGTACTGCTCAATACTAGCATTTGTTAGTAGGGGCATACAATCAAGCAGTCGCCCGGGCATCACCACAACAGACCTCTGCACGCCACTGGTTATGAAAGCACAGCATGGCAGGCAGCTTCCTCGAAAACCCTACTTCAAGGGTGTCAGTATAATGCACTCATTTTTCAACAAAGCTTTTTTCATTCTTTGAGCCATAGGTGACGGAACCGGGGGTGGGGGGCGCGTGGGCCTAGGCCCCCATACTACTTTTTCTGGGTGGGCCTATCCCCCCACTTTTAAACTTCGCATTTTGCCTCAATAAGTTTGAGTAACACCAATTAGGATTGATGCCATTGTTAAGCAAACCATTGAAACTTTAGCAGAATTTTGGGAACATCATTTGTGATACATTATTTGTTACTTACCAGTGAAACCGGCAGGATTTCGTAAATATTTGGCAGAATACCATGCGGAAACTGATCGCCCTTCTCGGGTTTGCTTGCCGCATTGGTGTTGTCGAACAGTACAGCCAGCTGTTGTAATACTAAACCATTTTTTACAAAGATGGTGTAATTTTACACGCATGTTTGTAGGAAAACTGTGCCACTCCATCGAAAAATTATTTTAACGTGGTGCAATTTCAAGCGTTTTACCACCATTCTAAATGGAAAAATTTTGCTGAATCTTATACGCAAAATGAAATATTTGACAGATCATCTTCAACTGGTTTTTGTTTTGGATTAGCAACACCAATAAGCTATATTTTATTTTAGCATTGCAACGGTGCAACTTGCTACACGGTCTTACAGCCCGAGTCTTCGATTACGATTTATATTGATTGAAGAACGCGAGCGTGCTTACTTTGCATATCTGTGCCACCACCCACGGTCCCAATTCACTAAGTTGTTTACTCGAGCTATTTTCATTCTGCCTTATCACTGTTCATATATTTTCGTTCCATGTCTGGCCTTTCGTGTCCATGTTCCAGGTGATCTGAATAAAGCAATATCGTTAGTAGTAGGTAGGCGTTCTCTCGACTTCACTCGTTCGTGCCTTACTCGGCCTAACTTTTATGTGTTGCCAGCCGTATCTTCCCAACTTTCAGAGTTTTCAATGTTGTGTATCATGAACGCACTTTTGCATTTTCTCCTTCTGCTACTTCAGTAATGCCGCAGCCTCAAGAACGTATCCTTCGGTGGCAGTATCTTAGGTTTGATCAAAAGTTATTATCACGATTGGCTGAGTATAATGACGTCATCAGAGGGCCCTCTTTTCAGTCTTGCCTCGGGTCCACCCAACCCTAAACCGACCACTGATCTTGACAAATATCAAACGGCACAGACGAATTTAACAACTGAAGACTGCTTTTTTCAACCTGCAATGAGAAACTGTTCACGCCAAGCCTCAACGTAGAAGCGTGTGCAGTTTCTTAGTTGATGCTGAAAAAATAACGTTCGATGAAAGAGTTTTTTTTTCACACTAATCGTTGCATGTTGGCCGAGCAAATTCAGAATTTTTAGAATGTCCTCGGCATACAAGTTGTTGCACGCAACACATCGTTCGAAACCTGAAAAAAGATCAGCGAAATCTTGACGTTGCCCTTCCCCCCTTTGAAATGTTTCTGCGGAGGTCCATGCCAACACAGTTTCTTGTGTTTCGTGTTCATACTCCCAGGTTACAAACACTATTTTAAGATTACTCCCGTCGCGTGCAAAACAACAGGCCAAACGTGATGCGTTCATTCCTGCAACTGAAGCGTAGATTTATTGAACTCGAAGATATTCTCATGGTCACATTACAAGATACATTACTTTCGGTGTTTGTTTACATCGGGTGCCACCGTTAATGGAATGTGTATCGTCGCAACTTACAGCGAGAAACGTCATTTGTTGATTTATTTCGACTTTGTTTGGTACACTGGCTGTTGCAACACCCTACTCTTTGTACAACCAAAATATTAATTGCTAGTCATGCGATGATTCAGACGCCGATGATGGTAACAGTGTACAAGTTGGAAACTTACTGTGTTTATATGAAACGTGTGGCAAAGGGAAGTGTTCATAACAGTGCAGGTGCGTAACGAGGTTAGATGGCGCCCGGGACAAGAAGCAAGTTTGGCCCCCCCATATTCGAACCTGGAATATTTTCGAAGTAAATGTAGCGTATTGAAGAAAGTACTTATAACAATGTGACATTGTTGGAACAAAGTACTTATAACAATGAGACATTGTTGGAACATTTCGGCGTCCCCGCAGTGATTCGGCGCCCGTGGAATTGTGCCCCCCTTGCGCCCCCTCGTTACGTCCCAGTAAAAATGCTTTGGCAGTGTTTGCAACAAATGGCGCACAATCCACATCTTACTGGAAAACTTTGATACTTTTAATGCAGTAGCCATTAAATGCAGATGAATGTAGATCATGGGCGCCGGAAGGGTAGCCAAGGTCCTCAGATTTCGAAATTTGTCGTTTTACGTATTCAATTTTTAGCAAAAAAAAGGTTGTTTTGTTAGTTTCGAGTGGGTAAAATGAAATTTCACCATATTTTTTTACCCTGGAAAAATCCTTCCGACGCTCACAATGTAGATATATTTTCATGGATAAAATTTTTTTGGCACCTGTTTTATCACAGTACATTTATAATCATGGAACTAGCAAAAACTTGCCAGGAAACGTATCAAATGTGTTTAAAAACTCCATTCATTCATGTAAGACGTCATGGTGTGCAGCATTTTACCATTTGTTAAGCATTTTGTGTTTCTTATTTCAAATATTTAAACTGTCAAAGAGTGTTTAGACATAACAGCTCAATATTTTCGAATATTGCAGAAATTGGTTGTGCCATATATCGAGTTTCAAGGTTTATTCGGATTGCTTTTGTTCCTGGCATTGAGTATGGAGTTGGAAAACAGCTCAATGCATATTGTTCAAATGACAACACTCGAAGATTTACTCTGACATGCCAAAGAGATAACAACTGGCAACCATCAATTCGACGACAACTTTGCGAATTGTAAACGCACCGATTGTCGATATTGTACATACTACATCTTTCCAAGTGTCTTGTGTCTTTCGCTCTACTTTGGGATTGTCCGCATGTGTCACAGGTGTAGGAGCAAATTTTGCAAATTTTGGTAGGTGCGAAGGTTTTTTTCCAGAATTTTCCACACTTGCCCGAAACCTTTTTGTGTGACTTTGCCTACAAATTTGCGATCATAAAGACTTTTTTTGGTATTTAACCCCAAAAAAGATCTTCATGTGTTTTTCTGCAAACCTTGGTCGCCATTTTTCCCGGATTTTCAGGAATTTTGCCCAGATTTTCAGGGATTTGTCTGGATTTTCGTCAAATCAAAACTTTTGGGTGTACACTTGCACCCCCCACGTCCTGCACCATTGGTACGTGTGCATTTTACAACAATTGCAAATAAGAAATCGCAAGACACATTTGCATTTTGCGAAAGCATTGTCGGAGACGAACAAAAAGGCAGGGCTGTTCATTCAACATTTCAAAGTTATTTCAAGCGAACAGGATCTCAATGAGCTTATTGTGAATAATTCGGTTGCAAAAAACAATTTACTTCCATGCGATTAGTTGTCTGGCATATACAAGAAACGGAATCAATCTGTGTTACCAATTTGCGCACGGTTTCATCTCGCTTTGCCTTGTAGGCCCTCTTGCGGCGTTTTGGACTTCCTAGTTGGGAGAATTAGGTGGAACTGAAGGGGTACGTTCGTGGTGTGAAAAGCATTAATCAAACCTCAGCCGTCAAAAGAAGGCCTTTGGAACCGTCCATTTTTCCCACAATATGTGTTCCCCGGAACAGCGCAAACGAACTGGGTGAAAAGTCGTATGGTAAGCGAAAGTTCTTTTGCTACAGTAATAGATTTCATGGAAATCAGAAGCAGTTTTAGACTTCAAAATTGTAGGTGCAAACCAAAGGCCAACTAAAGTCACAGGCGTCAAAGTCGGACCAAGTTGTGTCATAGAATCTTGACAATTCGAAAATTTTAAAGAAAAAAACAAAGGTGCTTCGATACAGTAGCCTACTGCGATCTGAGGTATTTGAAACCGTATAAGTTCTCAAATCATGTTTTAGCTGACAACCAAAGCCAAAGGATTTGAAATGTACATCCAAGTCCAAGAATTTTAATATCTTCTAAATCCAATACCACAAATCAACTGTTTTGACGCAGCAAATAAAGTATAATCAAACGGTGAAAGTAAAAAATATGAGTGTATGCCCATGTAGACGCCACGAGAAATACATTTAATGTTTCGCAAAACAAATGGTGATAGCTACATTGCGTGGCAAATTATTGATCAGACTTTGCTTTCTGGTTATTCAATCCTCGCATAACGTAATGACTAATAGGGCCATTTTTATGACCTAAAAACCTTGATAATATGACTTTATTTTTCATAAAACATGACTCTACACGATCAAACAAAATGATTGAGCTAGAGCATACAACCACTGTACAAAGAAACATTACCAGCGAAATTAGGCATAAGAGATGGAAGCCCCATGGTTTGTTGAAACCCCACAAAAGGAACAGCTCAAAACATGAACGTAACATTGATTCATTTCTTTTGAGCAGCAAGAACGTGCATTTTTAGGCAATGCATTACATTTCATCCGAATAATATGGTTCACCTACGCCTTTGCCAAAATTCGCAGGGTGCGCAAGTGGGTTCGATTTGCAGGTTTCAGCTTAGATTTACCAATACGTAGTACGCCATATTTTTGTGATTGAAAACCGGGACGCTTCAGAACAAAGAGCCTTAACAGATTAATGCGGTTCATATCTAACTTGGAGTATGAAGTGCGGTAATTATAAACGGCACTGCCGTTTCTCTTAATTGCCCGCGTTCGTAATTACGTAGTTCGCATTCTTGTGACGATCGCCGTGCCTTGATGAGTGTCAATCTGCATTTCAAGGCCAGCCCGTGGTCTAGTGGTAAGTGCGCCCGCTTCGGTGCTGGTAGGTCGAGAGTTCGACGGGAGGATCTTACCAAGACCTTGTAAATTGGTACTGTAGCCTTCTTACCAGGCGCACGGTGTGCGGAAGAGCTGCAGGGAACACACTCACAACACAAAAACATGCCGAGTGAAATGAAACCAGAAATTGTACAGACTATGTCGTGGCGCTACAAGACCATTGCAGTTATAAAGCGGCAACAACAAACCACCATATCAAAAAAATCCGCATTTCAAACTCATACTGGTCGTTTGTGTGCAACGAGTTTGTTAGCCTGACTCGGGCATTAGTTGATTAAAGCCTAGTGAATCAGGAAGTCTGATTTTAGTGCGTCACATGAAGCCAATTTGGATTCCTACAGTTAAGACACGAAGAAAAACTGAAATAATACATTTTGCTGAGAAACAAAACAATATTCAACCATTTTTAATTTACACATTCGCCCAATCCATTCATATCTTTCTGTAGACAATACTTTCTACAAGAAGTCGCTGTTCGATTTTATTTTCTCAAAAAAATCACAGCAGGAAAAGTCAGTATTAATTTTTCAGGTCATAGGGGCTCCACATTCTGCTTCTGTTATTTATGATAGCTGATTAAATGCCAAACCGGTACTTTTTGGTTGACTTATCGGGACGCCGGGACAAATCCTTCAAACGTAAAGCCAGCCATCCATGAATAGTGCAGTATTTTTGTAGTAAGCCTAAACAAAAGTTTCTTGCTGTTAGCCTACCAGAAAGTGCCAACACCAGCAACCATGACTGCAAAAATTCTTTTGATTCTGTTGTGCAGGAAGCAAAGCATTCAACTGTTAGAATCTCAAACGCATCGTCAGTTTCAGCTAAAAGTCAGTCATACGCATCTCACAATCAGACTTTCAATCGTGGATTATGCTGAAAGGTTTTGATGAATCCCCACATCTGCATGCTGAATGACAAGTTTCCGATGCTCAAAGCATCCAGCAGTTACCACCGGCCAAGGAAAAAACAGGAACATTTACACTTCGGAGCCTGCCAGGCCTCCATCCCCAAACCGCCTGGAAAATCATCTTAGCTCTGATTAACTACAAAAAGCCAATGGCCTGGAAAAAACAAAGCATTTCACTGTTTCACGCTATTCATCTGCATTGAATTTCAGATCAAGTTAACACGGTAACGGAGCGAGTACATCTCACTGGGTTTTGAAAGAAGAGACAGCGAATCGAAAAATAGCTTGCTTGCAAACCTTGATGGACCGCATTGACCATAGTGATCGGCTTTGCGACCTCCACCTTAAACGTTCTTTGCCAGTAACTGAGTTTATTTTGTGGATCTCGGAAAATTGAGTAACCGCATTGTTTCTGATGTCAAGCAGAGCCCATGCTGGGCTAGTGTGGTCGACGAGACAACCAATATTGCTGCAATGTGCTGTTCATTCTACTTGCCACAACCTGGCCAGAGCAAAGATTTTCAACTCTGTGCCGTGTTAAAACCAAGCAACGAAACTGGCTGTGTGATGAAACTCTGAATGCTCTCATAATAATTTCAATGAACGGTCCACAAAGTCTTCAAAAGAGGGGCTTTACGTTTGTGCAGCGGGGCTTGAAATTGTCAAAATTGACAAAAACTCCACTGATTTACAGTACTTCATATTTCAATTTGGGGGCTGGAAATTTGTTTGAGGGCCTAACCACACCAAAGTCCCTCATGGCGAAGAGACCGAGTCCAGAGCAGCTCATTAACGAGGGCACGCTTGAGATTGCTCATGAAATTTGTGATTGAAATTGATAAAAGCCAATAATAAACGGAGAGTGACACAGCGAACATCAAAGACCCTGGAATCTACAAATAACGAGTAAGAAACCCATGCTTTCACTGATGAATAACAACTGTTTAATGAAGTTGAAATTGAAACATTTCTGTTGGAATTTTGGTAAGTATAACAGTACTAAGTGTATACTGTGACTGCCAATACTGTAACAAGCAATAGATTCAGGAATTATTTTGTACATTTTGCTAAAAATAGCGGCCTCGCAAAATTTCTTGGTGTTCCTTTAAACCAAACCCTTAAAAAACCCTGTTGGTGGATATTAAAATTTAGTGGCAAGCTATCAGAAAAGGTTCCATTGTAAAGGTAGATGTGGGATTACTTGGAGAAAAGAGTTAAAATTGTTTCACAATTTAATTTATGAACTGATTTTAGAAGCATATTATACATACGTAAGGAACAAAGATTTGTAAAGTTTTGCAGCTGGACACTTGAAAACTCACTCCTTTGGCACGTTTTCCATAATTTTTGTTTAATTTGAAAAATATATGACCTACTTCAGAGCTTGTTTAAATGTGGCTCTAGAGTGGTACATAGTCTTTTCAACTGAACAATTGTGCAAAGCTCTCACGAGGGGCAAGGTATCTCTGGTATAGAAGGACCCGAGGTGACTGCCTCGTCATTCTTCCCTCATATCCATCCCTGAATTGGGAATCTGACTAAAATGAAAGTAAATTTAAATTTGTTCCCATTAGTGCTTCAAATTCCGCAGAGAAGCTATTGTATTTTCTAGAAGCCCATGATTTGTACAGATTTAATTACATGCAGTGCTAAGCTATCCTTGCATGCAGCTGAGCGTGATCAACAAGTTTTGTAATATTGCGGGTACGATTGTGTTTACAGTTTAATTCCATGTTATATTTCAAATGAAGTCAGTTAAGTTCAGCAAAGTCTCATCAAACAATTTAAACGAAGTAAGTTTGAAGTAACTACAAGGTTTTACGGAATAATTTGAATATATCCAAAAGACCTAAATGGATTATCAAAAACCATAAATTTTTCATACGCGTTGAAAGACTCTACCGTGTACGTTTATCAACCACACAAGTGAATTAATCACTCAAAAATTAGATAAAGACGGGAGCCATTTCCTATATGCGCGAACGTTTTGTAGAAAAGGCCTACTTGGTCGGAAGTCATTACCTCAGAGCAAGTCTTTGCTCGGCTTCCATTGAACGTGCTGTGTTGGTGTACATCCGAAGCGTGTATGTACATCCGAAGTACAAGCTGCGCAGTGGTAATATCGGCCGCGATGACTTCTTGCTCAATTGATATATTGGCTGCAAAAAGCATACTGCAGATCATGCACTTATAGCATTGAGAGGTTCACTAGCGCTTTTGCAGGAAAGGTTTATGAGCAAATGGTGGCATTGATCCAAGGTAGAAGCTTGCAACTTTACTATATCATAACTTTTCAAACTAGTCAATTTAATGAAAGCAGACGTTTTATTAGTCCGAATGCAATTGTTCAGTGGAAAACGCCAAAAACATGCACGTTTCATGGATGGTGCTTTAAAAACATGGAGCATTAAAAATATTGAAATGTTGAAACTCGGTTGATTTTTCCCCTACTAAATTCCTGGCCACGGGCCAGGTTGCCACTGCTGGTATTTAGCAAAAGATCTTGTGGTTTGTTTTTGATTTGATCTATGTGTTGGCTTCAGCAGCAGTGCATCTTATTACGGAACTGACCAAATTTTAATGATTATCACATTTTTTGATCAAAATGATGACCATGTGAGCCCAGTGCCAAGTGCTAGATGTAGCACCTATGACCACCAGTGGAGGTATTTGGGCCATGGTCACCAAAATAGATAAATTCCACACGGTGTCCCACATTTTGCCAATTTACAAAAAGTCGTACTACGGTTGAATGAACATGATGACGTCATTGAAATGCAAACAATAAAGACTTCTCCTCCCCAAAGTTTTTAGCAAACTCAGTCCCTGGTTCCGCGAGTGGCTGCAGGGGGTTTCGCAGAAATTGCCCGTGACCCAGTTCGCAACCACATTTCCATGCATTTGTATCAATACAGACACTTGGATCGTCCCATAGGGTTCCATGTGCAGCGCAAACATTTGCGGAGGGTTGTGCTGCAGCAAAAAGGTGGAAAACACTGGCGTAGACTATTAGGTCAGCATAGGGATTTCATACGTCCGTTTTTAGCCGGGACAGTCCTGGTTTGAAGACTTTGTCCAAGGGTCCAGGTTAATCTACCAAAAAGTGTTGGTTGGGCATTCAGTCAGCCAGTATAACCCTACACCTGGTACATCAGCTTCTCTTGAGTGAATTGTTTCTATAACGATTAGCATGTGGTTTGGCAACACAAGCAGAATGTGAAAGCCCCTCATAACCTGCAAAATTACTGACTTTTCCTGCTGTGATTTTTACGAGATAATAACATCGAGCAAAGACGTCTTGAAGAAAGTATTATCTACGTAAAAGTATGATTGGGCGAATGTGAAAATTTACAAATGCTTGAACATTGTTTTGTTTAAAATTTATTCTTTTAGTTTTTGTTGGTGTCTTCACTATAGGAATCCCAAATTGCAACCTACTGCAAGCATGATATGTACTGCAGTCATCTGATAAAGCTCGTTGTTCTCAAGCGTCACGGTTTTCAATCACAAAAATTAGGTATGCCTCCTTCAATATCTAAATACAATAATACTGCTGCTGGTCGCATTTCGACCGTGGGCCGGGGTTTGACACCCAGGTTTTCACTGATGCGCAGCAAGACCGAAATGAAAGAAAAGCGTTGGTCTTTAGAAACGTGTTACTAGAACCTTAATAGTTACACTGCTTGAAACGCATTCAAGCAACGTTATTTGCACGCACTCAAGCAAATGTCAATGTGGCCAGGTTTTCGGAAAATTTACTTGAAATATCCACAATTATTTCAGTAGCGAACATGCAAATTAATAGGGAAGGGCTTTTTTGGACAAGCTTGAATAATCTTTATTTTAATTTTTAGATATTGCTCATCAAAGACCATGCGACGCCTATAAACTGCAGCATGTTCATTTCAGTTACACCTCTGTGGCCAGTCTGGCAATCTTGGCAACGTTGTTCGGCGACTTGCGGAAGTGGAACCAGACGAATATCAAGATTTTGTTCAAGTAGAACTGGATGCTTAGGATCATCTTCAGAAATTAGGGAGTGTCATTTCAGTCCCTGTGCAGGTGCCATTGGACATTTGTCACAAAATCAATTGATATAATTTATCAGTCTATCAAAATCAGAAATTTTGCAGGAATTTTTTTTATCTGCTCCACTTTTAGGCGACTTTAGCAACATGAAAAGTTGCTCTNTAACTGATTCGTTTTANGCTATTTTTGAAAATATTTCGGACAGTCACAGTATATCATGTTGCTTGGATTTNTCTTTATCAGAATGGCAACCTTGGACTACATGGAGCAGAGGTTCTANGACTTGTGGAAACGGTANAAGAAGAAGAACAAGATCATGCACAAATGGANCGGGTTGCATTGGTCTGAATGAAGATGCAGAAGACACTGTGACAAAAGCTCTTGAATGTGCATTGTAGAAGCATTCAGACTACAGCGCCGAGGCCCGTAAAGTCATCGTCGAACTGAACAAAATTTGCCTGAACAATGTGGTCACTCAATATGGAGACCAATTGTACATACAAAAAAACGGGATCATAACCGGTGATAACCACTCAGTCTCATTGGCCAACATTGCTGTGCATT
>JGI24158J21664_10013129_pt1 | contig 10942 bp, 5 predicted proteins | sample Ectturendosymbi3_FD_21664 | JGI IMG/M metagenome (IMG submission 21664)
TGGGGGGGCATCGCCCAACAGTTCGTTTTTTGCTAAGTTTGTCAAAAGAAGAATGTGAAAGAGAATTTTAAATCGTAAGCCTCCAACAAACCTTTACGAATTCTAATTATGCTGATGCAGCTGCTAGTAGCGCGACGACATCCTTGTGGTACTTCGAAAGTTACCGCGGTACTAAGAGAAATAAAATGGAAGACGTTTTTGCAATTGCAACATTACACGTAAAATAGATTTTGTGCCACGCCAGAGTTTCAAACATTGGCCCATTTTCTGCCCAAGAAAAGAATGTTCTAAGCCAGTGGTTCATAACCTTTTTGCTGAACGGAGCCAAATCCAGACTTAAAACTTAGATAGAGAGCGGCAAGGCCTGAACTAAATGAATTTTAACACAAGTCAATTGACACATTTTGCTTTAGAGCAGAACGAAGTCTGTTACACAAACTATTAGAGGTTTCATTGAAAGACTGCTCAGGGCCGCACAAAGGGTGCTTGGGGGCGCATGGGGACCGCATGCGGCCCTGAAAACAGTGGTTGAGAACCACTGTTCTAAACTTACCCTGTGCTCCTGATGTCTGTCAACCAGCATCTCTGCACCAGCTACGTCTGTGGCCAGCTCGTCGGCCGTGATCCTGGACTCGATGTCATCGGCCCAGCGGATCAACTCCCGGCATTCGGACAGGAACATCTGATTGGAAGTGAACAGCTCGATTTAATCGACGAGGTTAACACCAAGAATCATATGAAATAAAAACAACGGGCTTATTTTCGTATGAAACAAAATAGCAACTGACCCACTCCTGCATGTAGTCCAGGCTAGGCTGGGATTATTAGTGGCAGTCAATTCAATCGCAGACAGTTGGAAAAGTTGATTACAGCGAAACTCTTATTTATTATACTCGCTATCACATCGTCACGAAAAGTTTTCAGAAAACCAATGCACCATTCTAAAGATGGGATAATTCAACTAAATACCAGTGTACTTTCAATGGTAACAGCATGTGTGGCTTGGTCTTTGCAAAGAACGTTTCATTTGGTGAAAACAGCGCTTGTTCGAGAAATTGCAATTTACAAAAAACCTTGTAGATAGATTTTATGCTTGCAGGGCCAATTGCCTGATGAGTCCAACCCATGCCATACAGGTGAGAGAAATTCAATCGCCACGGTTTGGACAAAGAAGGTGATGCGACTGTTTTACAGAGATGATGATGTGTCCAAAATTAAATACAGGACAACAATGATACTGTTGTCACATTTGTCAGCCGAAAATCAAGATAGAAGTGGTCGTTGCGTTAATGTTCCTTACGTGGTTTGCACTGATTTGCTAATTGGCCAAACCGTTGAAGAAATACGAAACAGGAACACTAAAGAACAACGTCCTCGCAAATAAAACAAAATAATGCCAGAAGTTTTTACGCAGCCCGTCAGCTGAAACTGCAAACACAATGCGAGTCGCTATCGGCCGTGACAGCGAAAGGCTGCGTTGATGGTCTTCGCCAGCAGTGGTTAAGAGAGCGGGACGCGTCAGTCTGCGTTTCGTTAGCTGTCAGTGCCTTTGGCGCGCCACGCTCAGACCCTAACCAACCCTAACCTGCAAGTCGTAGCTTTGCTGCAGTCGCTCTTTCCTTGCGCCGGCGACCTTGTTCAGCCGTTCCCAGTTATCGACGACCTCTTGCCGTTGCCCGGCAACCGAAACGTCGCCATGTTCCTTTTCGAGACGGTCGGCCTCAGCGCACAGCGCGTTCACCTGCGAGAGGTTAATGAGTCGATGTATTCATGCGCGCTTTGATCGCCGATGCGGATCGAACGCGAGAAGGGCTCGATGCAATTCGCCCGCATAAGATTTGAGCCATGCATCTGCGCGGTTTGGCTCACCACCACCAATCACGGCGACGTGAAAACAGATGTGAATACAATCGGGATAGACTGCTATGCGAAAGATAAGCGTAAGGCCGGTCTGACTGAAACAGGAACAAAATAACCCAGGCCTTGTAATGAAACGGCGTCATGAAAATCAACCACATTAGACGACGGTGAAGCCAAAGTCAGCAAAAAAATCCGCGTTGCACAAATTGAGGTAAGGTTTTCTGTTGAGAAAGTCGCGTCTGGCGAACACAAAAAGACGAGCCTGAAAAACGTCTCCAGATGAACTACTGATTCAAACATTAAAACGCGACCACACTGTCAACGAAACAATTTTCTAACTAACGTGTGCTTCGTCGGATCACAGCTGGAAACGTGACTTCTGCGATAAACGACGAGAAACACTATAATGAACACGCATGAAACTCCAGCATCGGACATTTCAGCAAATTAGCTCCTCAGCTAGGTGTTGACATTCTTGGATCGCGACAAGGTTACTTGGCACTAAGTAGTGCGTGTATTTCTGCACAGCGAGGGGCATGGGGGGTGTAGCCAAACATCCAGCCAGGACAGTTGTGTCGACGAAAAAGTAGATGAAGCTTTAAGTTTTTCGCAATCAGGGTTCCCACGTACTCAAAAAACACTTTCCATACTTTTACAATACCTTTTCAACACCAAATTCAAAGACTAATACCATCATTTAGCTTCATTTTTCGAAAATTGTACTCAAGGAACACAACGCAAAAAACGTTTGCAGAACTGTCATTAGCGGTAAAGAACAAAATTTGAATAAACAAATGGCTGAATTTAAAAGTTCCATACTTTTTCAATGCTTTATGCACATTTTGGCCGAATTCAATACTTTTTCAAAGTCTTGAACACCGATTTCATAATTCAATACTTTTCCAATACTTTCAATGCCGCGTGGGAACCCCGCGCAATATTTTTTAATACATAACAGACATTTCGTCATTCAAGACGATGTAGATGCATTTTCCAGGAAACGTTACGTCGCACAGTCTTTTACGCAACGTGGGTTTGACGTGGGGCTCTTCGTGAAAGCAACTGCCCACCCACTATAGCACAACACTACCGCTGTGACCGAACAAGAAGTTTATAACAGCACTCAACCTTCTCCTGCAGGGCGGCGAGATCCCGCTCAGCTCCCTGGTGGACCCGTTGCAAAGCTTGAACGGATGCGACGTCTGCGCCGACGTCCTCGGAATCGAGCAGTGATTCTTTTTCTTTGATCCAAGATACAGTTTCGGTCACATCTCTGCAAATAGGACAATGGTGAAGCCGGTTAACTGCCAAGCAATCAGCAGCAGAAGCAAGTTTCGAAGGATTCTTTTAAAAAATTACAAAACGGACGCGAGCTCAGGTTCCCGGCCGTAAGATGGGAGAGAGCGCTTACCGGTTAAACCTGTGCACTTCGGATGCGGCAATTAACATCAACTTTCTTTTCTCTGCTTTGCGATTAAGATTTTCCCAAGCTTCGTTCACTTTTGTTTGCTTTTCCTGTATGTTTTCGGTTTCCGGATGCTTCTGCTCGTTGACCTAGGTGGCAAGAAACAAAAGTAAAGTTGCCGAAGCAAGAAAGCCAGTGCGGTCACCCTCGCAGACTTTAAACAGGCATCGACCCACAAATGTAAGCCTTATAGCGTTTTGATGAGTCAATCACTTCTTCGTCGCACTTGACCTGTCGGAAAATGCAAGCGAGAAAATAGCGCACTGAAAAGGTGCAGCTGGCCTTGCTCAACTGGGCGAAACACCGCGGTTTCGAGTTCACCGCATTGGCGGCTTTGTAAAATATCAAATATCCGGTTTTGGACACAACCAGAGTTGCGAAGCAAGAATTTATTTGCACAATACCGAGTGCACGACCCGTAGAAAAAGCCGATCTCAGTGGCAAGTCTGGTTAACAGTTGTCAAGCCGGGATTGGCCGCTGCTGTGAGCACGCAATCGAGAATTCTACAGCTAGCACACTGCGGAAGTTGGTCGATATTGCTTACAAACAACGAACGAAATAACTCCATCCAACATGCGATCCCCAACATTTCCATAACAGAACAATCAGGCAACCAGTTGTGACAAGCCGCGATAAAACTGCGTCGAAGCGTTTCCACTGTCGTTGACTCAATCATCCCGTTCTTGTGAAGTCACCAGTTTGCGACAGAGCGCAGAAAGCTCGCATCACGAGCGAGATGAATAAGGGCGCGGTGTGCTTACCATTTGCTCAGCATCGTTGTTAACGTCCTTGATCCTATCACCGTAGGCCTGCAGCTCGCTCATGAACTCGTCGAACTTTCCCTGCAGCATCGTCACGTGATCGAGATCGTGGCCGGTGTCGGTGGACGTCACAATCGTTTCCTTGACAAGCACACATAGCAACCGCGGTTATGGCAACAGCGACGTCGTAGCTGTTTCTTTTATCTTCGAAAGAGAATCATTAAGTGAAACAGGAATGATGAACATTACTGGGACCCTAAGCATTCCAGTTACAATAACTACTTCAATAAAACGCTGTAAGTTCCTCCCATCTTCAGCAGCGGTGCAGTCAGGTTTTACATTGGAGGAGGACAAAAGTTGTGTACATGTAGTGCGTGTACAATCTGCAGAAAATATCACAAAACCTCGTAATTTTTTTATTAAAAAACTTGCTGGGCACAAGAAAACGTCCGCTGCCTCTGATCCCAGCTAACCCGAATATGAATCTATTGTGAAAAAGCTGCACGTCCACTTCACAAAACGTTTTGTCTTGAATATAGGCGAGGAATGCCCTTTGGCTACCCCCTGCGATCTTAAACGATCTGTATTTTTTACGTGTGCTCCTCGATTTTGTCTTTCTCACACGCATGGAGATGTTTGCGCAAATCCTGCATTCAGCAAGCATCGACTTGAAAAGCACTGCCTTAACGAAAGGCGCAAGTCTCGCCTACTGTGCATGAAGTGATTAAAACCAGGCTTAAGTTTCCACACAGTGTCGAAGTTATAAGAGGATTACAGCAAATGACAAGGAATGACTACTTCAATTATTTTTTCAACACGCCAGATCCGGGAATATGCTTCCTACCTTGTCGATTATCCAGTATAGAACTTCATCACACTTCCGATAAAACGAAACCCATGCTTTGGTTTTCCTTAATTGAACGCCACGCAACTTGAGCGCCTCGAGAAGCTCATTCCACTGACGATGCAGCTCCGCAAGACGATTCTGCCGCCAAACATAGACAAGCTGTATGCGTGCGGCATTTTAAAACATACGCATGCCTAGCGTTTCATTGCTGCAGCTGACACAGTGAGTTATTTAACGATAACTAATGGAAGGTATTCGTCGGAGAAAGCACAGCTGAATAACGACACGCCATGACTTAGAGCACTTGTTTCGAATAGGATTTAGGAACATAGATATATACAATTTATGGATTTCATTCAAGTAGAGCCCGGCTCATGCAAATTCCTACAATACAGGTCGAGTCTAAGTCACTGAAAGTAAGTTTCAAGTCAAGTCACTAAGACTTGTTGTTCCCGAGTTATGTCATGCGTCTTGATGACTGAAAGTTCTTGCCAATACATTAGTTACAATGTCACATAACAAATTTAGAACTCCACTGCAAAACATTGCAAAGGGGGGAATAGTGACTGAAATCAAACAAAGTCATTGCCATTTACGTCAAGCCATGTGTTTTTGAGAACAAGACCCTTTAAGAGATTTTAAGTTTGAACGGACAATCGAAATGTTAATACTGAAATTAACAAGAACAGAAAAATGTCTTGTAATATTACATTCATGATTGCGTGACTCTTCAACCATTAGAACTGCAAGTATGAAAGCTCTATGATTTGAAGCTGTGGATTATATGGAACTCATGTCAAAACACTGACCTGGTTTTGCCACATTTTTACGCATGAAACCCTTGTTCACAGTATTTACACTGATTGATTAAAACATATTATTGATCTGAAGTTAAGAACAAAAATAGTTGACAAACAAAACAACAAAAGTTTATGAAAGTTCGATTAATGATTTTCAATGAATAACGGAACATTTTCTAGTGAATATGAAATGTGAATATAAAAAAATAACTGCATACGTTTGCACGATGCATAGCTACATAAAAAAAACAATTGTATTTAAGCTACTTGTTGAGGTTTGACTATCCGCAGTGCAACTGACCAACAATTCACTGAGAACACCTGAGCATACGAGCTGATCAGCATTGCTCTGATGTTCATAACTCTTCATTATCTATTTTTACACTGTTTGTAAAAGCCAACGTATCTACAAGTAACTGGATAGGATGGAGCCATTCCTTTCAAAGGCAAAGTTTTCCTATGAGACATGGTGAAACTGAAAGTATTAAGACACCATCACAAGAATGAAAAAAAACAATGAGGCAAATGAAACCATACAGCATGTTTTGAAAAACTTTTTAAATTGTCAGCAAAAATTCAATACACCAAATAAACAGTTGTTTCAGAAAATCATCTAGCACATGATTTCATTTAAATCATTGGTTTTTGCATTGTTGCTTCTCACGTGGTTTATTTCTGCAATGAATTTTCAAAGAAATGTTTAAAATGCACCCACATCAATACTTACATCCACAAGGTCTTTGTACAATGAATCTTCAGCTATCACTTCTGCCCCTTCCTCATCCAATTTGCTTAATGTTCCAGCATTTGCATTTACTTCCAATTCCAGAGAGCTGTGTTTTTGCATGTGGATCTGCATAAAATAATAAGATAGTGGGTCAATTCCACCACATCCAAAAAACCTAAATTTGGGTACAAATTTCCCCAAATGATATTTTACCCAAACTTTTGAACCAGAAACCCTAGAAAGCCAATCAAGGGCTCAAAACACTCAGATTTTAGCCTAGTTTCCAGAGTTGTGGAGTCGGAGTCATAATGAGTTGGAGTTTTCTGGGTGGAGTCTGATTCCTAACAACACTGGGAGTCGGAGTCAGATTTTTTTGTCCATCTCCGACTCCAGATGTCCAGTTGGCATTTTTTACATCACAATCCTAAATTGGGAATTCCTGTTAAAGTGGTACAATTTCTTTAGAAACTTTTGTTGAAAGGAAACAGATATGTCTCGCTGTGTACCATGATTTCCATTGATTTCAACAGCCAAATTTCATTCCCTTTATGTTAAGGAGTCCGGAGTCAGAGTCGGAAATTTTGGAAAGTCGGATATTTTACCTCTGACTCCGCAACGTTGTTAGTTTCTAATAAAAACTTAGTGAAATACATCCCTCTTGTGGTTGGGGCCCAGAAACCGATAACCTCGGCCAAAAAGGTTTAATCCTACCCCACTCATGAAGTCACCATCAAAAACCTCAAAACTTAAAAATTTTTCTTCACTACCAACTAGAAGTATTGCCGAGTCTTTTGAGGGTTTGAACAGCTCTCTAGCACAATTAACTTGCAAGTAAGGGTGTTGCAAAATGGCACAAAAATAGCAGATCAAAATGATTTCAAAGTGCAATATATTCGTACACTGGCAGCGAACATGTTAACATGTTTTTGGATAATAACAGGCCCCAAAATTTAGCTTCATGACTCTGATTTAAAGTTCTTTGAGATTTGCTATGGAATGACTTGATCTGGATGCATTGAATAAAAATATACTCGAAACATTTATGACAGATGAACAAAACTACCTCAAGGTTGGCTGTGTCGTTCCCATTACCATCATTTGTCTGCTGCATTCTTTCTGCAATCCATTTTTCCAGCTCAGCAGCATTGCGAAGAAAATTCTGACTTGATAGACCAGCAAGAAGAGCAGCACGTCGAGCAGCCAAAGCATCCTTGAATGTCTACAAGCAGAAAGGAAAAGCTTAGTTTCAGTTATATCTAGATAAAAATTAATATGCTCCAGGGTTAGCATGAATTGGAAAAAGGCCTCTTAAAACTGGTAGTCAGTAACAATAAAAGTGCATTCTCAGAGAATGGGCAATAACCACACCTGCAATAACTGCTATATATATAGTCCGTTGCTTGTATTTCATATGACTTTTCATTGCCTTCCACTTTCAAATTACGGAACTTAATATAGTACTCATTTATATTAGTAAATTACTTGAATCATTTCCCAAACTATATGTTTGCACATGATAAACAAATCTTATTTATTTGCATGTTTCAATTAGACACAAGGTCCACATCATATTATTTAAAAGAATACACGGGTAGAGAAATGCTCAGATACAACATATTATATATGCGAGTTGTACATGTAATCGATACTGAAGAGGAATGAACACTGAATCAAAGCACCAGTAACCACTCATTTGGTCATCATCATTTTAAGACGTCACAGTGAGAGAATAATGGATATTTCCAAAAGTATCAACTGAAGAAAGCAGATAAGTTGGGTGAAGATGCATATTGTTTGACAAAGGCATACAAATTGTTTTTAATCAAGGAATCAAATGTCTTGATGAAATACGTATTTTGATGTGAGTGAACACTTAACGTTCCTGGGATGTAAAGCAACAATCAACACATTGTTGAAGGCAATACAGAAGTGTATAATACCAAACTGTGTGTACCTGCATCACAACTGACAGGCATACATAGGCATGAAAGAGTGTTTTCAACTGCAAGAGGACTGGGTAACGGTGGCTCTGAGCTTGCTTATTGTATAATAAAGTAAATTCATTTGCCTCTCGTGAGGCATGAAGTAATAGACTTCATGTGCCATTCAGGAAAACAACTGGTGTTGCAAGCTGTCTAAACTTTTTAAGGGAAAAAAACACCGGCTATCTTTTTACACTTAAAACTATTTCATGTGCAGCAGCATAATTAAAACAAACATTTAGAAGTGTGGTTGAAGATCACGAAGGCCAGGTCCAAATGCAACATCATATGTCATCACTCATCAGCAACCAGTACATGATTCACAAGCACATTTCCCACAGTGCATCCTGCTCTGACTGTGCCCAGCTGTACTAAAGCTCATCAAGGTGAACGGTAAATAGATATGGTCTCAAAACTCCCTTTGTATTACCACATTGCTTACAGTGAAAGAGTATGAAAAGCAATCGTCTCATTCCATTTGCATAGTCTGATTGCCATACCAACTCAACATCAGTCTTACTATGTGCATATGTATGTAGGGCTTGGTTATGGAACAATACATTGTGATTAGTTCTGTCTAACTATGCATCTAAAAACACTGCAGTGCCTTTGCCTACATAATATGATATAATGTATTTTTCAGACCATAAGGCACACTTAAAATCTTTTACTTTTATCAAAAATTAAAAGTGCGCCTTACAATGCAGTGCGCATAATGTATGAATCTGGTTGTGCTTTTTCACGTAGGACCAATTAAATGTAGTAAACGGTGCTATTTATTCAACTGCTGGTTACGATTTTTTTGCAAACACACCATCGTGTTACATAATAAGCCAACAACAATTGCAATAAGCAGCGCATGTGGTTCTGTAAGTAGCTAGCACATACCTCGATGTTGAATCACAGATCATATTACTCTGCAAGGCTACTGCGCACACAGCTATATGTATTACTCTGCTAGGCTCCTGACTACCATTGGCGCACACCAAATCAAACATGTGCACAGCTTTAGTTTATTCTATGCATGTCTAGTGGATTAGGCATGGATGACAGATTAAACTCCATCATAATCTGCCATTTTGCACCTTATGGCTTGTAAAATACAGTAATCTGCTTGAATGAAAATACACAATGTCAATCACATGTCCCTTAAAACTGGTTGTCTGCGGTGGCAACAAATGATGAAATGCTAAAGTAGTTTGGAGATAGTTGCTGCAAGAGAAACATGTCTACAGGTACCAGGATCACTTACATTGCAAACAGACACGGGTTAATGTAATCATCAATTGTAATCGATTACAATTACTTTCATGATAAAACTTTGAATTCTTCACTCTACGTCACTGTGAGATGAATCATGGTTTTGGAAGTTGGGTTTCCTCCTATCATTGGTTGTTATGGTTATGACTCAGGGAAGGGCTGTTGCCTGTTTGTGCACATTAAACCAAGGTAGCCCAGAGCTTGGTAGCGAAATCTCGCTTTGTTCCAGCTAACCTTCCTGCTGGACTCCAGAACCAATACAGTGTTTAGCAACACTTAGCAACAAAAATAAGAGCTTCAGATAAAACCAGGTAGACACTTCAGCAACAGAAGAGTTAGTGCTAGATGACGACAAGAGGTGTTGCTTTTATTTATATATATATATATATTCAGAGTGAACCTACAAATACAAGTGCTGCAATAGGCTATGTATATAATTAACAGCAGTTTAACTTTGTTCAGAGGAATGAGGTAATTTAACCCAAGTCGAAAGCACCTTCCACAATGCTGGTAACTAGCATGTCATTAGAGGTCATCCACCATACACTGGTAAAAAAACTCAATGAAACTAGTGTAGTTTTGTTGACAGGCCTGCAAACTAAATTGTGCAATAAACCTTCACATAAAATTTCAGTTACTGAAATGCTTTAGCTTAACCCTTTAACTACCAGGATTTCACAATATTTGTTTGGCCATAACTCGCAAATTAATTAATTACCTAATTGGTAGAATAATTTGTTGTTTTTAGAACATAACTTTTGAACCTGAAACCCTAGCAAGTCATCCGAAGTCTCAGATTTTAGTCTAGTTTACACTAAAACAAGAGCGAAATACTACCATCTAGCGCAGGAGCTCCCAACCTTTTTCTGACCATGTACCCCTTACACATTTTGACAGATGAGCATGTACCCCTAAAATTTCGTATGGCAAAAAGGTTGAGCAAACTAACAAAAACCACTTAACACTTTGCGAGCCGCCTGGTTTCGGTGATTTTCGCAAAAAAAAACAGCGGTTTTCGGTTGCCATACCAACATCCTAGCTCCTCCGCCCATTGCGCTATAGAGCTGTTCAGCGGCTCAAATGGATCGGACAGTCTTGTAGATTGCACTCGAAAAAAATTTTTTGCTTGGGGATTGCAGTTTTTTTTGAGTGACGTCATAAGTGGAGGACTTTTTGGCCACCTTGGCCCACTTTGCCTGGCCCTGGGCGCCAACCGTTAGGTGGTAGTATTTCGCTGAA
>JGI24158J21664_10013131_pt1 | contig 10942 bp, 10 predicted proteins | sample Ectturendosymbi3_FD_21664 | JGI IMG/M metagenome (IMG submission 21664)
TTTCCTCATTGGCAAAATGTCTACGCGGGCCGGATGAAATGGCTTCGCGGGCCGGATTTGGCCCGCGGGCCGTAGTTTGGTGACCCCTGCCATAGATGCACAAAGTTAAATTTTTGTCAGGTGCTTTTCTACCGGTGCCGTTTTGCGATGAAAAAAGAAATTTCCGAGGTTCCGGCTCAAAAAAGGCAAAAAAATGAAAAACAGTTGATAGCCTTAAGTTTCGACATACTGATGCTTCTGGCTTTTATTTTGCCAAGTATAACAGACGAAACAAAACGTTGCTGTATCGAAACAGTTACAGATTTCAACGTCAAAAATGATGCAAACATTCCATTAAGAATGTACGGATCATTTAACAGGGAATTTGTATTGGTAGATCTGTTCAATCGCACAACATCCCCACAGCTGGACTTTACTTTTCAACACTCTTCCCATGTGACACAGTTGGCTTGGCACGCGCCTCTCCAGCTGATGGTCTGGGTTCGATTCCGGACCGACTCACGCCGAACACTTGAGAAACGATACTTGCGGCCTGTATAGCCTCTTGCTAGTGGTAAATGGATGATGGGTGCAAGGAAAAAGTTCGCGCGCGTCATTGACTCGTCACCAATCAGCATTCGTGAGCGCAGATTAACATGAGCGAAATTTTCTCATTTCTTGCATTAATTTCCTTAATCCAAACGGTTTTTGCCAAAAATTTTCTAACTTTTGGTTGTTACTTCTCGCATTTAATCTCCTTAGAATATACGTCCTCCCCCGAAACTATGTAATAAAAATGGGAGGTCAAACTCGTCGCTCTTTGAAGAAACATCATTCCCTGACAATGGCTTTGTTGCATCACCGAGGCCAGTTGCAAGATTTGCTCTATATTGTTATATAACGCTCTATATTTCACCGAGGCCAGTTGCAAGATTTGCTCTATATTTGTTATATAACGCTCTATATTGTTTATATATAATGCTGAGCTGTCCTGGCGTAGCTTACCTTGGATCAAACACTCCACTGTCGCATTAAAACGTGTTTTTTTTTAATGTAAGTTTTTACATTTGATTTTGGTGACGACAATAATTAGCGGCAGGCCTAAGCCTGAATTGTGCTTCTTTTCGGGGCGGTTGAGGTTAACGTTCTTGTTCAAGGAGCGTTACGGCGATTCACTAGTGGGCCGTGGATCGAACACCCTACCTTCCAACTGAGAGCCGACACTCTACCATCGAGCTATCGCCGCTCAAAGCAAGTACTGCACAATGAAACTTTCTTTCACATTAGAAGTTTATGACGAGAATTCCAACGCATCGTACGAGAACCCCCCAAGAAAGCAGAGTTTTTGTCAAAGGTTGACGAAACCTGTTGCCAGGCGACCTACCTGCCCGGGCCCGTACAAATTCAAAGCGCACTGCTTGAATGACGTCTCCAGTGACGTCAGTTCCTGCAAGGTCAGAGGCAGGTCATGAACTTGAGTGGCCAGGAGCCTGGAAAGTAGGAAAACATGTTTGGGGCAGCAATAAATGTGTCGATAGAAGCTCACGCGAGGTCGGATCAGGCAGAGGAAACAGCTGCACGAATTAAACTTAATTCGTAAAAGACAAGAGGCAGGATCGCTAAATGTGTGGAAATTTTTAAGCAGTGAAATCGCGTGAATCTGGTCTAAAACTCAAAAACTTTGCTTAGCAAACAAAACAATCACAAGTGAAGACGAATTCACACCGTCCGCCGCACATTTTCACGGCACAGGAATTAACGCCAAGCGTCACACGTTGCCTGGCAACGGCTCGTTAATACAGGGTCGGCGACATTTCACTGCGACGCCTGCAGGCATTCTGCAAGTTTCGCCAGCGTGTAACGGATCGGTGTGAAAACAAGGCACGCCACCAGGTGCGCTACCTGATCTCGCGATCGGACAAAATCGCTGATTGGTCGGTGTCGAAACGGTTGAATAACTCGGTGAAGTTGATTGGCTTCACCTCGCTCATCAAGTAGTAGAAGTAAGAGAAGGCGAATTGCATGTCCTGCAGTTGAGGGGAAAAATATAAAATAAGTGAAATATGGGTGCGCAACTTTTCGTTGTGGCGACATTTCTGTACATAAACAACTGATTACATTCGTTTGTTGAAATGATTATATAAGCAGGCGAATTAAATGATTATATAACATGAAAGTCATACGTTGATGCTGATCCACTGCTGGATCTTGGATCATGTTTGTAGTTTTTTCAAATAAAACCTTTCATTGATTTAAGTACGTTTGCATTAAAAAGTTAACATGTAAGATTTCTGCAAGATTTCAGTCTGACCGAAAAGTTCTGTTCCGATGAAATATAATCCGAAGTTCTCGTTCCATTTTGTCAAAAATGAGTTTTTGCGTCAAATTCAGGGATGTTCGTTGGAATTGTTCGAACCACGCAAGAAGCTTCGAGAACAAATTTCAAAACGATGTTGTCCAACTTAAGCAATTTCGTTGAGAGCCCAGCCCCGAAGCTCCCGAAATACAACAGCCTGGGTTGGGCACAACAGTCGGGGGGGTAAGAAGTCCGAAGACGTCTCTATATTGACGCAAGAACTTGAAAATAAACATGAAATTCGAAAATCTTCTCGCACTAGATACTGAAATCTTGGTTACGGAGTGGGAGCCCAAGCAATTTTGGTCGATTGGAGTCGGAACCAAAAACTTTTAGATGGTGGAGCCGGAGCCTGAAATTTGGGCTCCGGTTCCACAACCCTGCCTGAAACGAGGCGGGTCTTATGGCACAGACAAACATACTGGACAGAAACAAGAGCACGAGGCTGATGTTTGGGGGACAGAAAGGGCCAAAAAGTGCATTTAGCAAGGAGTAATGTTCCTGAGCGGTAGTGACGTGCACCATGCGTCGGTTTCACCTTTGAATGACGTAACTTGTGCGATGACGTCATATCGTATTCAGCGGGAAAGAGACTTTGGAGCTCGTTCATGATTCTCCTGAAAAAATTAAGAATTTTTGCTTGAGAAGCTGATCGAACACGTTTGAAAAAGTTAAAACGCGCCAATATATTCAACTGTTTTTTTGGATTAATTTCGTATTCCCAAAAAACTCAGTGTTTTGGCAGAAAAACAAACCAAAAAATCTGTTTGCTTTGGCTTCTATAATTTATTGCTAGTTTTGGTCAATACAAAATTATTGGGCAAAAAAGTTCGATGATTTTCTTGAAAACTGAACGAAAATACTACAGATCACGATCATTGCTACAAGTTTCGTATTTATTTTGACTTTCCTTGAAACGAAGCAAAAGTTTCAGTTTCACTGCAATGCGTTCCAGCAAAGCAAAACAGCTGGTAAGTTGACGTACCGTTGCTAGTGCGTTATATAACAATCAACAACGACCTTGCCATTGATTTCAATCCAGTCAACTAAGGAATAAAACCCAACTGCGTACTTGTCAATCATGTGGGGCATGTGGGCTGGGACCTTCCGTTGGGTGAAGCCGAATCTCTTGTTGTACAAGCTGCTGACGAAACGCAGCGAGTCGCCGAAGGTGTCCAGTAGACGGCGTCGCTTGAAGGAGGCGAGGAAGTACCTGGAGAGCAAGGGGAGGTTACGCCGTCGTTAAGTCCCAGCTGATCGCGTGGAAGTGGTCGTTTGAGCAGAAACAAGNCGGATGGTGGCGCTGTAGACACCANCAAGAACATCCGTGGGCGTCGAAAGAATTTTTCCANGGGTGGGGGGTAGTAGTGGATTTCTTCAGGGGTGGTCAAAAGGATTTTTTGCAGGGGGGCAACAGTAGTGAAATTTCATTTTACCAACTCCAAAACTAAGAGACAAATATTTTTTTACTATGAAGTTAATAGCAAAATATTAAATTTCAAAATCCAGGGGGCCTTGTCCCCTTACGACGTCCACGTTATCAGCTGGCAGGAATTGGAAAACTTCAACACGGCAGTAAGCAAGCCACGCAGTAGCAAATTTCCATTGGTATCTTTCAGAGTTTAAGTGACTTTGTGTCGTCACTGCCTCGGTTCATATCCCACACAAGCAAGACTGAGGGCCTCTTGGTGCATTTCGTCCAGAATGGCCCCTGGTCCTTCGATTTCGCGCACCATTAACTTGGAAGTGAGAGAGCCACACGCATACAGTATGTATATTTTAACTGACTCCCATACCGGTGGCGAGACTGAATATAAGACTACAACGTGAGATGTTTGGTCGACGTGGTGCACTTGCTTTAAACATGCCCGGGGTAAGGAACAAAGCGATAGACTGGTTGGTCACGCACACAAACAGGTCAGTGATTCCGTTTCAACACACTGGTTACGAATCAAGACGCCAATGCGTGACAACAAAGTGTCTGGCGCTGTTTCACAGAAGACCTTGTCAGGTTTCAAGCCATGACAAGATCTCATCTGAACGCGACACAGGGTTCCTATGAAATTTGAAAATAAACTTCCGGCTTTTTCAAGATTTTTTCCAGACATATCCGGACTTTTTCCAGACCTGAAATTTTCGAATGACCTACCCAGGTCGAATACAGGCACTGTAATACTTAACACGATAAAAGCAAGAGTACATCAATCTTGAATAAACTATAACGAAAATGTATGTCAAAAGATCAAGTCTGGAAAATTATTTCCTTTTTCCATACTAACAGACCAAAAAAATTGTTTTCCAGACTTCCAGACTGGAAAATGACCAAGAAATGTTCCATACTTTTCAAGACTGCGTAGGAATCCTGGCGAGACCTTGTTTCCTGTCTGCTCAGATCAAGTGTGCAACGTAAGAAGCTACAGTGGACAACTAGAAGAGTTACCTTTCGTTGATTCGTTGCTTTTGCTCCAAATCTCTCAGGAACTTCTGAAACTTCGCATCTTTCTCCCATGGCAAGAATCCCGCTTCGTGATTGGCCGATCGGACTGGATAAGCGATTTGATTGGGTGGACCTTCAGCCAAAGAGAGCAGTTTTCGCGAGTTATGGCTCTTTTCTGCAGGAAGGTCGAGTTGGTGCACGTAGGGGTCTTTTCTGGGCGCGAAAGAGGTCGAATTAGATCAGAAGACTTAAATCAAACGTAAAAATGACCGCAAAACATATACGCCTCTTACAAAGTTAAACATTTGGCTCAATTTTAATCATCTATTTTATCAACGGTTTAGAGAATTCAGAGAACCACAGTTCCGTCGTTAATCTAATTTTCAAACGTCGCGCCTTCCTTTGCATGACCGAAATGGGGGTAAATTACAGCGCTTCTCTGGCACATCCCTTTGGCCTGATCGTTTGCCCCTTTCAAAGATTTTTCGTCGATTGCTTCAAAACCACAAACAAACGATCCGCCAAGACTTCTGTTTTTGAAGGTGCAACAAAATCTGTAACGCAATCGCCAGATGTCGCTGACCCCAGACTTGGCGAGAAACACAGTTTTGGCGGCAAAAAGTCCCGTGGGGTAGCGTTCCAAGTTGAAAACTAACAACTACTACCTCAGTATGCCGTGTTCCACGTGACTATCAGGGTTCTTTGTGACGACACCGACGTCACCTCTGTTGTGAGAATGGGAATTCTCTCGCATGTCGACGTCATCACGTTTGACGTCAACCGATAAACTGGCCGTCCCAGGCTCCACGCGCAGCAGCCCGAAGTAGGGTTTCAGCAGCGAACGGATTTTCCGGCGGAATCCGGTCTCGGTCATCAGGTCGTCTTCGTAGTTGCGTTCGATTGCTGCCAAGCGCTGCTGCACTTCGTTCGGGAGCAATGACCTGTTGACTGACCCCAGGTCAAAAGGTAACTCCGTGTCATGCTCGTCGTTTGTTTCTCTGAAGGTTACTTTGGGTCGCTTTTGGTCCTCGGGCACGTCGATGAACATGGGTTCCAGGTCACTGTCACCTTGGGGGCTTGCAGTGGGGGCGACTGACGTCATCTCTGCTACGGTCAGATTTTCATTTGTCAGATTTTTCGAAGGATACGCACGGACCTTAAACGTCATCGTGATGTCACTGCTGTTGTCGTTACCTCCAGAGGGAGTTCCGGTTACATTACAAGATACCTGTTGAATAGCAACAAAGGAGTTAATGGTTCTCTTAATTTATTGGTTCTCTGGGTGCGTTAAAAACATAACTAGCCTTTAATGGGGTTTTCAATTCGGTAAAGCGACAGGGTGAGTGAAAATTTTCCCGCGCGTTCAAATTTTTGGAAAAACATTCTTGTGTGTTCAAATTTTTGCTAAAAACATTCTTGTGTGTTCAAATTTTTGCTAAAAACATTCTTGTGTGCTCAAACGTTTGTCCCACGCAAGTCAATTGCTTGTTGAAGTGGAATGAAACTGCAAAATTTTGTTTCATTCACAAGTGAAATGAAACAATATTTTTCGGTTTCATTCCACCTCAACAAGCAATTGACTTTGCAGAAGACACAATAGAATTCCAGAATTTAATAATGAATTTGTGAAGTAACAATGCTAGCTTGAATAACAATGGTATAATGAAAAATAGCGAATATTAAAACTTCTGTATTACACAAAAATTGTAGTTATGGCACAAACTTTGTCAAATTTTTTCTCGATGAAAACATTGAGAACCACTCATGAATTTTGTACATTCATGAATTGTGTACATTCATGAATTGTGTACATTCATGAATTGTGTACACTCATGAATGGTGTACACTCATGAACTGTGTATGGTAAACTTGCCATATCATAATGAACATGTGAACATTTTTTCAACGCAAATTTCCACTGCGGTCACGGGTAACCCAGGCGACAAAGGTACCCCCCTTTTGTAGTTCTTTCATTTCGTGCCAATTTTGGCCCAAAATATCTCACAAACCTTTTGATATTTTTCAATAAAATTTTCTAAGGTCTAAGATAATTTTATCAGCAACAATTCTTCCAAATATGAGCGAAAACTATCAAGAAATAAAATCGTGGCGAGGTTTGAAAATTTTCGAAAATTTGTAGCGAGAGCTAGAAACAGTCAACTTTGGGGGTCCATGATCTTTGACCTTTGAAAGTCACAATGTAGATAAGGTTATTTTTTCAATAATTGGCAAAGTTACTTCCATCCCTGAAAATTTTGGGTCGTTCAGTAATGCAGTTTGGCAGTAATAAGGCTTTAAACATGGCCAAATATGAACAATTTGCGCCCCCCTGGCTGTGCACCCCCAGCTGAAAAGCTTTATAATCAAACATGCCATTTCTCAACAGATTTCATTCAAATTTTGCAGATGTTCATCATTTGGGATAATGACAATTTGAGCAAAAATTTCAGGAAAATTTTAGAGGGTGCCTGACCACTTCCTGAGAATTGACACGGAATGGCCCTTAGGTACAAACAAAGACTTCAAATACTGTGTTTGAGACATAGGTTACGACCTCATGTTTGCTTCCGCTTTGCTGAGAAATATTTCAGACCATTAGCAATTAACCTTTCAGCAAAGAAAGACACGAAGAGAAAACGTACCTCGCTTTGGTTTCCATCCATTCTGAAGACCAAGGTCAAGACGTGGAATTTGTTCGACACGGCAACTACCCTGAGGTTGCGGTCCTTCGTGTAGGTGGCGCTCTTGACTTTTGAGAACGTCTGGTCAAGAAGCACATCACTGTCTTGATTTGTGAGGCCAGCATAATCGTGAAAACTCGCACCGAAGGCAGAGGTTTTTTACTCTTCAATTTTAAGACTTTAATCGTGTTTTTCACAACAATAGCCGATGGTTCCCGAAGCATTGCGAAGGTTCCCGAAGTATTACGTCGACTATCATGGACTTCGGCCGTAGGGACAAATCACATTTTAAAAGCCCATCTCAAAGCCAGTGCTTCGAACCTTTGGTGGTCCGGGGGGGGAGGCTTTCACAAGCTTCTGTAGGAAAAGTTACTTTCTATACTGTGTTAACTGCGACAACAGCATTGATTGTTATGACCTCGCCAATGCGGTACGACTGACGCGTCTGTGCTTCGCCGTCGCTACGTCACAATAATAATTTTTTTGAAGCAGAATGCCGCAATGCAGGAAAAGCTTCTTGATCTGATTGATAGGGTTGGTCAGTTAGGATCGCTTGGTTGGTGGATGTACAAAGGCAGAACTAAGTTAAATAGAGCTTGGATGAGTTTTTTCGTCTCCACCACCGTACAATCCCATCCATTGATCAGCGAAAAAGAGCCGACAAAAATCTTCGTGGTTCTGCAAATACGGATTTCCGGTTTGACGGAAATTAACGGTGAAAAGGAGAGACACGTCTTGGGATTGACGACGAAATGAAAAGTGCGCTTGACAAACACTAGAACCTTTGGTTGGATCTTATTTGTTCTCAAAAACAGGCACAGTTGTCACAATGAAAGTATTATTTGCGAATAAACCTGCTCAAAGTTAACTTTGCGTTTGTTTTCGTTGCGCGCTTTGGAAAAGTTCGCTGCAAAAAAAACAATAGTTTTCTTTCTCGACGAGGCTGGCAAGCACTACTGGAGGGTGTTGCTTTCCGAGTCGTGTTTATTTGAAACACACTCGCAATCAAGAAACAAAACTTGCAAACAGCAATCCCACCTCGGACAGCTCAACGTAGGCGGCATGCCTGCCGTCGGGAACTTGGTACGTGCTGCCGTTGTTTAGCTTGGCGGTGATTTTGTACATTTTGTAGTAATCGGTCAGGCCGCAGTCGCCAGCATCGAAGCCACATTGGAAGGAATTGCACGCCTGGAACACATTTTATATGTAAATTACACGCCTGGAACACATTTTATATGTAAATTACACGATGGAACATATTTTATATGTAACTTGCACGTCTGGAATACACACATTATATGTATAATTTGCACGCCTGGGGTACACTTTACATCTAAATTGCACGCTTGGAACACGCTATATACATAATTGCACGCATGGAACACTCTATTCAACAGACAAAATGAACGCGCTTCTGTGAAAGAGGCTTTCGCCGTAAACGCCGCATCCTGTTCGCATTCCTCGCCCGCAAGTCACGTGCGACAAGAGGTGGTTTCTCTGGACTTCGTTTCTATAGCGTGAATTGAAATGTCAGAATGTATTATAACCTTGTCCTTGAGATGACACGTGCATTGCGGGATCAGCTGAATGGCCATGATAAGGGATCTTTTCTTGAACGAACAAAGACCTATGCTGGTCGGGACGTTAAAATGAAGCAGTCACTACCTCGGCACCAACATCCTGTGCGGGCAGGAGAAAAAGTCTGTGCAGGAATTGTGCGACGTCTACGTTTCGAGTCTTGCCAACGATTTGAATCAATACAAAGAGGTTGTTTGTTTTTAAAAAAAAATCGTTTTTTTCGTTTTTTTTTCACAAAAAAACAGGATCATGTCCTTTTTTTAAGAAAGCACAAAAACCCCATCCTGAATGGTTTTATTCCATCATGCAATATCACCATTTTCAGAATTACACAATAATAACTTGTTATACCTACTCTGGCATTCAATACTGAGGGCAAAGAAATGTACCCCATTTTTGTTTTCGCAGTGTTGTTGGTCAGTTCACTCCTAAGTTGTAAGGCTTGGCAAGCATGCGCACAGCAAACAAAAAAAGCCACTCCCACACAACATCTGCAGTTTCACGTCAAGTTTATGTGCAATACATGCCCTGCTAGTTCAGCATCTATAGAGTGTATTTTTTCTACATATGGTTTTCTATGTTCCAACATCAGAAACAGTTTGGATGCAGATAACGCAGAAAAATTGGTAAAAACATATTGCTTCTACAGAGCTGAAGAAGATAACCATTACAATTTACTTAAAACTATTCGAATTATTTTTTTCTTTTTTCAAGTCCTGCAAATTTCGTTGCTGTTCGTTTTGTTTGATTGAAAAAATTACAGATGACTGCATAAGTATGCTGCTTATTTTACTTTTTACTTCATAGTAGATTTTTCGAAGTAAAAGTGAAGAGTGTTTTTTGGTGGGTTTATTGTTTTTTTAGGTGGGTTTTTGAAAAAAACACCCGGGTGACTTTTTCTGGGTCGGGTCCAATTACATCAACTCTGAGAACAGAGCTGTGCGAATGACGTCAAACGCGGCACGCAAAAAATCAACGTCATCCTTTGTGACGAACAAAAGGTTGCGGGCGAACGTGTCACTGCTGCTCGATCAAACAGCGTATCGCCCCCACACAAACAAAATAACAAACGGAGACACCCCCCCCCCAAACAAACCTGATCGCAGAACTTGTCGGCGATCCAGTTGTCCGAGCACCCAGCTTTGCAGTAGCTTGACAGCGACGACACCCACGAACCCCCGCCGTGGCTGTTCAGCCCCACCCCTGGCTTCACGTTGTCGCCTGCAACATCCGGGACATTTTACACGAACATCCGGGACATTTTACACGAAACCATCCGGGACATTTGACACGAAAAGACAATGGCATCGAGTTCCGGTTCAAGCAAATATAACAACACCAACAGCGGAATGTGGAAATGTTCAAGTCCGGTTTCATAGGAAATATCGCGACTGAAATTGCTTTGTGATTTTCATAGCAATTTCCTTTGATTGACATGCAGTGAACAACTCAAAGCAACACGATTTGTTGGAAGAAGTCGATTGAGATCGCGCAACAGACATGGCGAGAATTGCAGACTGCAAAATATTCGTTGCTTTTAGTCCCCATGGGGAAATGCAGAAATGAAAAAGCAGTGGAAAACATCAAATAACATTTGGAAAACATCAAATAACATTTCGAAAACTTCAAATAACATTTCGAAAACTTCAAATAACAATTGGAAAACTTCAAATAACATCTGGAAAACATCAAATAACATTTCGAAAACTTCAAATAACATTTGGAAAACTTCAAATAACATTTGGAAAACTTCAAATAACATTTGGAAAACTTCAAATAACAATTGGAAAACTTCAAATAACATTTGGAAAACATCAAATAACATTTCGAAAACATCAAATAACATTTGGAAAACTTCAAATAACATTTGGAAAACTTCAAATAACATTTGGAAAACTTCAAATAACATTT
>JGI24158J21664_10013132_pt1 | contig 10942 bp, 8 predicted proteins | sample Ectturendosymbi3_FD_21664 | JGI IMG/M metagenome (IMG submission 21664)
TTTTGCCTTCTCACAGGTGAATCCGTTGAGAGATTGCCACCTCCGGAAACACCAGATTTTGAGAGGGCATACCAGGATTTCTGGGAGAGCCTACTAAGGGTCGCCAATAGCAACTGTAATTTGTAATTACTACGCTTTCACAGGGGCCCCTAACAGCAACTGTGATGTGCAAGTACTGTACTTTACTTTCAAAAGAGCCCCCAACAGCAACTGCAATGTGTAAGTGCTCTGCTTTCACAGGACCCCAAACAGCATCTAAAATGTCTATAGAAAGAATAGCTTCAATCCAACTTCAATACCTTTTAAAACACTGTGGGATAAATTTGTTCTAAAAAGATCTGAAAAAAAATCAAGTAAGAGCAAAAATGTATAACAAATGAAATTTTTTTCACTGTCAGAGAATGAAGCTTCTCATAATATAGTGTGGACGACTGTGAACAAGGGACCCCTGTCTTAAGAGCATATGTAACGCATATTAAATCCCAAGTGTTTTGTTGTGTTCGGATATCAACCTGTTTTGTGCTCTGTTAATTTGTGTCAAACTCATTTTGCCTTTTTGATCAAGCCTTTTGTAAATTGCAGTGTACTATTCTCTGCACTGTATTTTTTATTCAAGGAACACTGGTAAATTTTCACAAACAGTACACAGAGCTCGCCAAAGATTTCCCGCCAAAATTGCCGGGAAAACAAACACTAAAACTAACCACTATTCGAAACTCCAAAGGCATTTCATGGGGTAGTCTTTTATTTCTACCATCAGAAATTTTTCGCATTATTTTGATGACGACTTGATTATTATTAAGAGATTTGTGAATGCGACGAGCAACAGAAGTGTTCTTCCCAGCGCAATTTTGCTGTTAAACTATCGCAAGATTTTTCCATTTCTTTCGTTGGGCAAGTGTAAAAACAACCATGACCCACGTACAAACATTCTGCTGAACAAGTATTGTTTTGAACGAGATGATCAACTTACCTGTGAGAAATTATCAAAAAAAGAGAAAACTGCAGACTTTAACTTGATTTGACAAGTGTTAGCACTTTCTGCAATGTGATGAATTAAACAATTTCTTCTCAGGAATTGATAGATCCTTTTCTGCACAAATAATGCCACCCCCTGTCAACTACAGGCATTTTCTTGAAAATATAAATCCGAAGAACTCATTATTTCTAGCACCTACTGATGCATACGAAATCCAGCGTTTCATTAAAAGCCTTAAATAAAATCTAATAGTTCTCCTAAAGACATTCCATCCAAATTTTTGAAAATACCTAGTTGCATTGTGTCAAAATGGTTGTCCAACTTCTTCAACAAACGCATGACTATTAGTGAATTCCCGGACTCCTGGAAAATTGTCCACATGCACTCCAATTCCCAAAGTTCATAGCCCAATATCCTCATCTGAATATAGACCAATCTCTGTTCTCCCAGTATTGTCAAAGTTATTTGAATAGGTCTTTATCACAGACTATACTCTTATTTGACAGAACACAATCTAATTGATAAAAGACAATACGGCTTTAGAGAAAATCACTCAACGGAACTAGCCGTTACGACTATTTATGATGAACTGCTCAGAAACTTTGATGATAATTTAATTACATGTTCCTTATTTCTAAACCTATCAAAAGCATTTGACTGCTGTGACCATGAAGTTTTACTTGATAAACTTTGTCACTATGGTTTAGAAGGTGTTTCTCATAAACCATTCTCAATTTTTTTGCATAATAGAATGCATTGAACTAAAGTAGGACCATTTAAATCTTCATACAAAAGGATATCTTGCGGAGTCACTCAGGGTAGTGTTATTTCGGCTTTGTTTTTCGTCATTTACATGAAGGATATCACAAAGGCTTCTTCTTTCCATACTACTTTATTTGCTGATGATATTAGTCTTCGTATGTCAAACTTTTGTTTTAATATTCTTCAGACAACTGGTAACCTTGAACTGTGTAAAATCGACCACTGACTGAGAGCCAACAAACTTTCTCTTAACTACAATAAGACTAATTTTATGCTACTAAATTCTCAAAAACACAATCCTACTTCATTTGAAGTTGTTATAAATAACCACAGCATTTCCCCTGAAGATAACCTGAAATACCTAGGTGTCCTTCTTGACAATAAGTTAAGCTGGAAATTTCATGTAGAAAAGGTGAAAATTCAACTATCAAAAGCTTGTGGAGTTCTAACCAAACTTAAGCATTATACAAAACAGTCTGTACTGAAAGTTGTCTGTGACTCATTAATCCACTCCTATGTTAATTACTCAATCCTCAATTGGGGACGTGCTTCAAATGCAACCATTCAGCCTTTCATTAAGCTCCAAAGAAAGCTATAAAATAATAAAACCAACCAACACAAAATCTTTAGAAGAACCTTTCCAGCACTTAACATCTTATGCCTTCGGAAAAACTTTATACTTTATCAGTAGGCAAATGCATGCACTCTTATCACAACAAACTGCTTCCAAACCATTTTGATGAATATATTATTCCAATCAGCTCAATTTATCCACAAAACTACCAACCTCTAACAACCTATTTTTGCCTAGAGTTAACTCTTCCTCAGGAAAACGTTCACAAACCTTTGTTGGCCCAAAAGTGTGGTCTTCAATACCAAACGATCTTTAGTCTTCAACCACGTTTTCCTTTAAATGGAAACTGAAGAAACACCTCCGACATGAAAAAGATACACAATTACGAACTTTTGCAACGTTACACGTATCCAGCCAAAATTCTGTGAAATCTAGTATTTTGTAATTCTGTGTATTTTTTATGTATATTTACTTTTCGCATTTTTTCTTCCCTGTGCACATACCATTCTTTTCAGCACGAAAGCAACACTCCATAGTTTTTTTCTGTTTTGCTTTGTTTTTTCTTTTGTACCTCATTGATTAGTTTTTGTTACTTTTTTCATTTTTTTTTAAACATATTCTTAACCACACCAAATTCCTTCAATAAAATTTGATCGATTCTCTGTGTACATTGGCATGTGCTTTCATCTGCACATTTTTTTCACAATGTTCTGTGTTTGTTTGTTTTCCTAATTGTGTTTATTTTATTTCCAAGTGTTGCTTTTCAACACTTCTCAAAAACTGAAAAACAGGATTGATTGACGAGATGACCGCCATGGTCCCTCACCAATCCTATATGACCAGCACCCCTCTTTGTTTACACTGATCAACTATTGCGCCATTGCATTTTCATCTGTTCTAATGTTCACTGATGGTTGGTTTGCTAAGTGCAATGGCTTCTTGTAGTGCTTCTGCTTGTTGGCTCAGTCATATATGAAACAATAAACCATTGTCCATTGTCTTCATGGTTTGCAGCCATTTCACGGCAGATGTGATGACATTGCCGAAAACTTTGTATAACTATAGAAATATGTCGTGGATATATACGAATTTTTGCAAAGTTTGTAGTGTTATAGTGTTATAAAAATATCGCGAAAATCAACCCTGCAGCTCGACTGAATGCATCGCACACCTGAGACAGAGCAAGCAAAGCGACAGAGGCCTGCTCGACATGGGCACGTTGTTTCATGGAAGTTGAACGGCCTTGTCCCTAGGTCTTGATTTGGCTCCAATCTGTGTTGACTGTGTTTAGTAACTAATACCTACTCAACAACGCGCTTTGACTAACTACTTTGGTGTTTGTGTGTTATTCGTTACGCTTGTGATGTGGACCAACTCTGACTGGACAGAAAATAATGAATTAATTTACAAAAGGTTTGATAGTCACCACAAACAAAAAGTACTAATAATTCTATCGAACGCACTGATTGTCCCATATTGCAATTCGTGTGCAAACATTCAACATAACTCTCTTTGACTTGGAAAACATTTTTCTTCGGCAACTTTGTACACAGAGGCATTTTTTATACTCATCGTGGTTGCAGACGGATCCAATACTTCTCGGATTTTTAAATTGATTACAGCCTGATTGAATGAAGTCATCTATACTTTATGTTTGTGAACGACGGAATTACTACGGTTACATCAAAAGAGTGAACTACTAAAAAAAACAGAATCAGAATAAAGAAGCAGCCTTGATGCAATGCCCCTCAATAAATACCTCACACATCCAAAATTAAAGATTATTTAAGTAACAAAATGAAGAAGTATACTATATATTAGCAGAAAGATTAGCAGAACGCGTCTAACAGTTTTGGTTTGCGTGATGCTGTTCCTCAGGAACACGGTAAACGCACCATCGGTTGAAAGAATATGATTGGTAGAAAGTGCAGCAGAGTTTTACAATAATGCACGGCAAAGACTAATATGGAATGAAATCAACTATTTCACAAGTGAGCGTTTTCTTCATTCCTTTTTCATTGTTTTTTAGAATATTTTCTCCGTTACAAAGAACAAAATGCCAGAATAAGGAGCAAGATGAAATTGGAACGTTAATGTGTTTTCTTATTACCTTAAGTGGTTCACTCCCATTTGGTAAGGTATAAATGGTAATTTTGTCAGACATGAACTTCAAAATATATAACTTCATTCAGTTAGCGTTAATGTGCGATTTGCTCAGCAGAGTAATATTGTCCAAAGGTAAAAACGAAATCCATACATGTCATTGTTACATCTTACATCTGTAATTGCTGTTGGCAAGTTTTATTTGAAGGTTTGAACTAAGTGACCGCAGAGATATTTTTACAGCCCGTAATGATTTTTGTGAAGACAGAGGCGGGCACGTCCGAAAGCAAGGTTTTAGAACAGGGGTCTCAAACTCAAATTTTTCCGAGGGCGAAATGAAGATTTATAAAGTAACCCGAGGGGCGCATTATAGCGTTTTCGCAACAATGGTGATGCCTTAACCTTACAGAAACAGTTTTTACGTCTTATGCGAAAGTATATTGAGTTATAGCAGGATTTTTTGAGGTGGTTTTGGGACCCAATTCGGGTCCTTAGAATTGAAAATCGGGTCCGTAGAATCAGAGAAAGTGATCATCGGCTCCCTAGAACCAGAGGAAATCGGGTCCTTAGAATTAGAGAAATTGGTTCCCTATACAGGTCCATACCGGGTACCTAACATTTTCCTTGAAAAAGACCCTGGTTATAGGTAAATAATTTCTAGCCGTCTCTGCGTTTGTTTAAAAGGAACTTGTTCACTTGCTATAGACAAGCACTTTTTTTTGAAAATACCTAGTTGTTCGATAAATAACATCGATAAATAAACTAAACAACGTAAATATTTTGGTTGAAAATTTCCACAAAGCATCGCGGCCCACGGACCGCATTTTGAAACCCTTGTTTCAAAGGGGGTTTGATGGTGATATTAAAGCAAGTTCCTGCTGTATTTTGAAAGACCGCTGGAGAAATGTGAAACACCATCCATTAATAAACAAAAAACACCTGCATTGGGGGCGGCATTAGCTCAGTGGTAAATGTCCGCCTCCCAGGTTGAAGGTTGGGTGTTCGATCCACAGCCAATGAGTGAATTGCCGTAGCCCTCCTTGGGCAAGAGCGTTAACCTCAATCGCCCCGGCAAGAAGCACAATTCAGGCTTAGGCCTGCCGCCAACTGCCGTCGCCAAAATTAACACCTGCATTGGACATATAGTTGTTGCTAATTTTGTTTATTCCACAATCGCATAACTGAAACAAGCACACAAGTAAGTAAGAAAGTAAGTTAGTAAGTTTATTGGCGATAATGGAGGTAATGCATTTACATTTCCAAAACAAACAGTCTGTCAGGACACCGAAAAAAACAGAATGGTTGTCAAGTCAGGTTTCCCTAGAAAAGCTTACATTATAACACAACGCAACACAAATGAATGCATCATTTCGTCAAAGAATGTAGATGTCTAGAACTCAGCGTTACATGTGGCGTAAGCACCTCGCAACACAGATCATTAGTAGTTGCGATACCTGAACCGGATAAGCCATTGGGAGACCCAAAGGATAGCAGCTATCGCTCTATATCTCTATTGTGTGTCCACTTCAAGATCCTTGAGAGTCTCATCTACGCTCATGTCTAATCAAGCATCAATTCACTACTTCCGCAGGAAAACACGGGCCTTTGACACGGTAGGTCGACCGTAGATCTGGTCACCATGCTGACGCAAGGCATCGAAGATAGCGTTTCGACTAAGAAGAAGGCCGGAGCTGTTTGTCGATCTCACAACAACCTATGACGCTCTTTGCCATCGCGGCCTCACATGCAAGCTACTGTGATTGTTATCAGACAAGCACATATGGTCCGCATGATCATGCAGCTGGTTGGCAATCGCAGGTGCACCCTTGCCACCGGCAAGGAAGCAGGTTTCCAAGCCTCAAGAATGGCATCCTATACATATACAGCGATCCGTCCTGGCGCCCCTTCCCTTCAACATCTACATCTCTGACCTGTCAATTACTGTCTTCAGAAGTATGCAAACGCCGATGACCTAGTGTGGTGTGATCCAACTGCAGGCCCTCGGGCCGCATGTGGCCCGCCACAGCGTTGTCAATGGCCAGCGGAAGCATTCAGGAAAAGTCTGCAAATCTGAAATTTGTTGAAAAGCGTGTGAGGTTACCCTTGTCAAACTGAATTGCTTCGCCGGATCACGTGCATTTGCACAAGAACAATGAACAAAGACTTTTCTGTGTACCATCTCTGTTTAATTAATTTATATTGCAATCAAATTAAAACAGGTACGGCCCTCCCCTAATCTTACTCTAGGGCACCTGTCTGGTTAACCTCTGTGCTTTTTCGGTTCCCCGGTGTTCGTTGTTTTGACGAGTAGGCTACATCTGGCCCAATGAACTTAATACCGTCTAATAAATATGTTTACCTAACTGCCAAACGCGGCCTTTACGAAGTTGACCCCGAACCAAATTGATTGCCCATCTCTACCGTAGGTAATTTTAGTTGGAACAAGCATAACACCGTTTAATAAAAATGCAGAATACTAACAGTGTTAGACCAGAGTGTTGAGAGCTTCTGGAAATTAGTCCCAAAAGACGGATTTTTGAAACTGAAAGATTTGCACTAAAAATGTGCTCGATATTGGAAAACATACGTGTGTAAGAGTACAGTTTCTGAGACGAAGCAAGTCAAATTTAAAAACAGAAATCGAATGGCAGGTGAAACACTGGACGATAGTCGTTGACTTGCTAACATTTTAGGCCTATTGTAAAGGACTATAGAGTCAGGGAAGTCTCGACCACAGGCATCCTACTGATACAAATATGTAATAAATTGCTATTTGTTATTGTGTGATGATTTTAATGAAGCACACACTTATCTTCCCTTTCATAGTTTAAAACCTTTTGGATCTGTTGTCTTATACTTAATTTTATTGGAAGTGGCCAAGTTGTAACGTTTTCTGTGACATGGCGCTAGGTCAAAAGTGGTCGGACCACGCTGACCTAGAGTACTGCGCTCCTGCCTTGGGCATCCTGTTCGTACCCGCCTCATAGATGTTGACGCCTGGCGAACGGTGAAAAGATACCTGCATCCTACTTCAATCTTCCTATCGTCACAGGCAACCCAGCCTGCTGAGCTCCGTCGAAAAGGAGCCACACTGTCTCTAGCACGCCGTGCCATGGAGCCTAGAGTTCGGCTCAACGCACTTTGAGCCGATCACTGATTGGTTGCGGAATGGTTGGACAATACCATAAGCCTCCGCACTTTCATCCCCAACATCGGCGCACACCACCCCTGAATGGCCCTGCCGCAAGAACAGCGTGGGTCCGGCTTAACCGCCTCCACACTGGCGTCGGTTGTTTCCCCTCCTGGTTACAATAACGGGGTATGAACCCTTTTACGACTTTTGAGTGTGGCGCAGAGGAAAAGAGCGTTGACCATGTTTTCCTCCAACGTCCAATCCATCGACCTGCTCATGGAGTGATACTGTGCAATAGCGAAAACTATCTGTACAGAAGCCGCTTAATCAGAGTTGCCAACTCTCTCTTGTGTTTCGCCGCTAAATCACCTTTAAAAATCCGCCAGATTCCGCTAAATTTTTCCTAAATTAATTTTATGTTGATTTTTTTCCGCCAGATTTCGTCACTAAATCAAATGTATGCACATTGAATTTGTGATGTTGCTTTAAAATTTATTCCGTCATATTTCGCTGCTAAATCGAACGTATATCTTACATTTGATTTTCTTGTTTTATTTTCACGAATTTAAGATTTTCGTTTATTTATTTATTTATTTAACGGCAAACGACGGCAGGCCAGAGCTTGGAATGCCATCTGCCGGTACCTGTTGCGATAGCATGATTTGAAAATATAAATAAAGATGCAAAAGAAGATACAAGACGCAATAAAATAATTGATAATAAAAGCGTTAACAAAAGAATGTTGAGCTCCCAGCGCAAGAAGTATGAATCGTTGCAAATACGCCAAAGCTGTTGAAAGAAAGTTACAAACGGCATCTTATAACTGTAACGTGGAAGGGCGTTTTAGTTTAATGTGGCCAAGTAAGAGAATGCGATTCCATGTAGCTTGACTGAGTCCATTTAGTTGAGATAGTGTGAATACCTGTTCTTTCAAGATAATATTTCTAGTAGAATTTAACAAAACCTGACGTGGAGCTCTGGTCAGGTCGCATTCTCGCAAAATGAGAGCATCAGTCTAGGAAAGGCCACACGAACACAAGCAATAGTGTTTATCGTCTGGGTTCAATGGACTGTGGCGTAAACGAAGCATACATAACCAGGGCGTGGCTCGCGGATTCACGCCCCAGAGATGTCGTACTTCCTGCGACTTTCCACAGATTAAAACGGTTACTTTGGAATGAAACAAATTTGGTCCTAGTATTTTAATAGATGTAGGTAGAGAATTCCACAGTCTTGAAACTTTTAGGAAAAATGAACTATGAAACAATGCGGTTCGACGTAACGGTAGTTGACAGTTCATACCATGACGCAGAGAACGATTACTTATATCAAGGAAAAGTTTAGCGGTTAGATTTGCTGAAAATGTAGGGCATGGTCCAGGAAGAAATTTATGGAAAGCAAATAATATGTGGCAGTTTCGAGGAAGGTGCGAGGTGACATCGAAATTTTTTTTAGGATTTTCGATTGCGATGTGATTTGCATAAGATTTTAGTTATATTTTCTTTACGATTTCATTTCAGAATTTAATTTTAAACAAGCTGCTATAATGCTGGGCGCTGTACGTAGACACAACCCAATTGTTTGCTTGTGGCGTCATAAAGCTTTTGCGCCGCTGATGTTTGTTGTGCATCTTTCGGTTCTGGCATTTACCAAGTGAATCCTATTGATCATGTAAAAAAGCAGAAAGAGTGAAATCACACGAGGAACGAAGTTGAAACATTGCATTGCAAGGGGCGAAAATCATGGCAAAAGTTGCTGTGGATACATCGCAAATTGCAACCAGTTTTTCCGATAAGCTTTTTCTCACTACAAAACATTTTAGCCGCTGCCGCTCACGATCAGGGCTCCTCCCCTTGCTGGGTTTTGCCCCCAGATCTGGGTTTTGTCGAGTCCATCAGGGTTTCTGGGCTTGGTTATGAAAATCCTGTTAAATATGGGTATTTTGAAATTATTAATTTGGGAATTAGCTATAGTAAATATATTAATGCATTTAATAAACATATCTTTCACCCATTACATTGTTCGGATGCGATCATCAGGTGAAAAATTATTCACAGCGATTTCGGTGCAATGAAACGTGTTCAATTAGTTTCATAGCCTCGCACCAGTGGCGATATCAAGTACTGTATGTTGCTTGTCACTCGGTACAGTCAGCCATGCGGTTGCGCGACCAACAAAAGCAATATGAATAGATTAATGGACAGTTACATAAACAAGCGAATGTTTGGGTAACGATGCATGGGGTCACTGTCTGAAACGCCAGCTGAAGAAATTGATAAAAGGATGTTTAAGACCAAATTTTTATATTTCTTGGTTGCCCTATTGATGCATTTCAACTATTTCAATTGTAGGAAGCTTTTGGGGTATTGCAATCAACGTTATACCTCATCCCATGTTTGATATGCCGTTTTGCAAATAATATTTCTTGGTTTTGTTAGATGAATGGTTCTTTTCATGTTCAATATGAGTTTATAAGAAATTACTGAAAGAGAACTCTGCTCACGCTTCGCCGCCAGATTTACCAGCGAAGGCATCAAAATGGCAACAATGAGAGCACCCGTGTGTCAATACCCGTGGTCACATTGTCCTCGAGGAAGAAAACGGCAGTTTTTTGTTACACATTGTGAATAAATTATGAAACACGTGAGAAATAAAAACATATCAACATTGAAAAATAATTTGCCTGATGTTTGTACACTCTCACAGAGATTTGCAAGAAAACATATTCACCTCACGTAAACGTAACTGTGCAAAGTTGTCATCACATCTGTATTTACTTCGTTTCGCATTATCATGTCGCGAAGAATCATCGCTTTGAAAACGTAACACATGTAGCGCTGTGACCCACTGATACGTCACGACCATCAGAAGTGAAGTGTCGTACGCAACTTCAAAAGCAAAGTACAAACTTCCACAAAAAAGTACAAACATACGATATTTTTTGCTATTCACAAAATGTCTCTGTGCGGGGATGAAATGGCTTCGCGGGCCGGATTCGGCTCCGGCCATAGTTTGGAGACCCTGCTATAGTTTGAATCATCGCAAAAATATAGTTTGAAATAGTTTGAATCATCGCAAGTTTGCTATAGTTTGAATCTGCTATAGTTTGAATCATCGCATAGTTTGAATCATCCCTGCTATAGTTTGAATCATCACAAGTTTGAATCATCGCAAAAAGACGAAAGCAGATGGCAGTCGACTGATTCCTCGAAAGCATACAGAAACACTAGAGCAGGGGTTCCCAACCTTTTTTGCTGCTCGTATCCCTTTGTCAGGTCAGAGCATTCTTAGTACCCCCCAAAAAAATTTCGAGATATATATTGCTCTATAAGAGATATATAAGCTGCTCTGTGACCCAAGGATCTTCGTACCCCTTGATGTTCAATCTCGT
>JGI24158J21664_10013133_pt1 | contig 10942 bp, 4 predicted proteins | sample Ectturendosymbi3_FD_21664 | JGI IMG/M metagenome (IMG submission 21664)
TTTTTCTTGTGCATAGGCTACAACACTATCCCATGCTGTGGGGTGCAATTAGTTGTTGCATGAAACACTAACTATTTTGTGCTTTGTGTTTTGCAATGAATATTTACACAATGTTTTATGCATTTTAATGCATTTATCCTGAATGTGGACTCAATCGGGCAAGAAACTCTGATGTATTTAGTTTTGGACCAACTGAACGAGCATTCACAGTGTATTGTGAACATGTGACCATGACAATACAAATACAACCTGGTCGAGGTGTTAATAAATTTCAATTATAGTAGAATTTTTTTGCTAAAATCTACATCACTGCAAAGCAAAATCTAAATCATCAAGTGTAGTGGTTTTATGATAGGCATTGGCTGTGATAATAGCCCCTGTGTGAATGTTCAAAGTATGACAGAAGAAAAAAAATCAAAGTGCAGTTTGCTTGCGGGTCATTTGAGCGAAATATCACCTTAAGAGATGTTAGCAGAACTTAGAGAAAATAAGCATTTGGAAAGCAGTGCAGTGCCTACTTTTTAGAGACAGACCGATATATCGGCCTAGCCGATATAATCGGCCGATATTTGGGTTTTGCCGACTTATTGGTATCGGCCAAAACGGCCGATGTTATCGGCCTCAGTAGGTGTTAACAAAACGCTGTTATCAGGGTTCCCACGTGATATTGAAAGTATTGAAAAGTATTGAATTTCAAAATTGGTTTTCAAGACCTTGAAAAAGTATTGAATTTGACCAAAATGTACATTAGGTATTGAAAAAGTATGAAAATTCTAAATAGAAAAGAAATCTCAAGTATCTGACCAGAATTTTAGTGAAGGCAAAGCACTTATGCAGTGTTATGCAATGTGTAAAATTGAGTTTCATGATCAAGAATTTTGAAAAATTAAGAGAAGTAATGGCATTGAATTTTTTAAATTTCGTATTAAAAAGGTATTGAAAAAGTATGGAAAATGATGTTTAAAATGTGTGGGAACCTGTGCTATATTCCTCACGCATCCAGACAACTTGCGCAAGGAAGCACAACGAACCAAGTCAAGACAATTATCTTACAGCAATGCTAGCAGGAGTGTTTTCATAAACAATCAGATAAAGATGAACCATTTCGCAAGCGTTGGCCGTAGCAGCCGAAACAAAAGCATCATCAATCAGATTAATTAAAAATCGTAGGAAAAGATTAAAATTGCTACAATTTGAAGTTTTACCTCATAAATCCTGATTGTTGAAGTATTTGAAAAAAACGGAAGAACACATAATATTTTTGATAATGCAGAAGAAGATTTAAAAATTTTGGAAATATTGGTTATTGGTATCGGTTATCGGTCCATGAATGGCTGATATATTGGCATCGGCCCCAAAAAAGCCATATGGGTCGATCTCTACCACTTTTCAACAGAAAGGGCTGGCAGTAATACTGGTTGGTGGACCCACGGTCACCCCTGGGATAGGTGTGACTTGTTGAATCATGTTCCATGCTAGGTAAAATGCTATCCATCTGACAACCCCCAAAGACAAGCACTGCTGCCAGGACTGTCATTATCTGGGTTCACCAGTGGTCACTGTTGTCATTATCTGGGTCCACCAGTGGTGCCAACAAGTTTTTCAAAATTGCGCAGAAAGCGGGCAGTAGACCTTGCACTTAGAAAGGTGGTCTCAATTGCAACTGATGAAAAATTGTTTGCATTTTAAATGTCATTGTATCTTCTTCGTTTTGATTGATTTATTGATTAGTATGACTCAGCTAATGGGCCGAAACAATATGAAAAGTTATCATACAAAGAAGTAACCAGTTGTCAGTGGAGATTTTTAGAGTAAATCAAAACACAACGGCAAGAGAAGTGATCAATGTGAACAAAGATGGTCACTGTGTTACATAGGATTTGTGAAAGACTGTGGAGGTCATCTAGTTAATCAACCCTGTTTATTGAGAAATTTTAGAAAAAATAGTGGGAAATATAATAAGCACAGGTTAAAACAAACAAACACACAACTTATTGCGGAAAAATTACAGAAGAAGACAACATGCCTATGTACACGAAGAAGTGGATCGGATCTCGTCGCATTGAAGTTTGGTTTGGTCAAAAAAATGTTAAACACAATATGAAAAATGAATAAATAATTAATGAATAAAAGATAAACAAAAAACAAACTAAGGAGTGTAATTTATTTTATCCGCAAGCAATGGGATATGCACAGGAAAGAAAAACAAACAAAAAATAGAAATACGTAGAGAACAACAACTTGCATTATTCAAATTACTGAAACCAGTAAAAACAGGATTTTGTTCTTCATAGAGTGAAATGTTAAACATTATTATGTATCTTTTTCATGTAAGAGGTGCTGTGAAACGAATGTCCACTTCAACAAACATTCTCCTGGACAAGTCAGTATTTTGCAACATTTGTCACCAAGCGTTTTTCCACTCGGTCGAAGGACGACGTCTTGACAACTGCCACATAGGCAATCATAGCCTGAATGACTGGCACCCAGGCCATGCTTCATCCAGCTATTTCGCTGACAACTAGCTTTTGACAAGATAACGCATGGCATTTTTTCCGACCCTGGATACGAAGCAGTCGCAAAAAATACCATGCGTGTTGTTGAAAAAAAAAAAAAATTAAATTCATATCCAGTGCATTGGTAGTAATTATGCATGGAATGGTGAGACTGCAAAACAAGTCGTCTTTAAACGTATATTGTATACAGTAGTCAAAAGTGGTTATGGCAGTGCTTTCTATCTGCTAGAATTCCGCGGAATAGATGGAAAACAGGTTTTGACGCTGTGTTTTGAGCAGTGCAGCGATTCGCTGGGTGAAGTTAGTACATCATATGCAGTAGACCACTATTAATAACTTGATCGAATGTCGAGGTGCCGTAAATTCATCGAAACTAATTTCAAAACAAGGTTAGAAGCAAGGCATTGTCTGTGTGACGTTTTGATAAAGTCCGTACCTCCAATATCTTCTCGTTAGCAAAAAAAGCTTCATGGCTGCACAGCTGCATCAAAACGTTGTCATTTCATCGCCTGCTGACATGAGAGACAAACAGCACTGACTTTGCTTTGTGTGAAAAAGTTAAAAAGAGACAGCAACTTCTGTGCGAACTTCTGATGCAAAGACTTGCCTCGTCGGTGTTTGGAAATAACCGTTGGGCTGCTACGGCAAGTTATAAATTTTAATCTCATTTTCCGTAGCAGACATCTTATTCGAATAAGACCCATTTTCTGGATTGAAATCTTAGTCTGATCGACATGGAAAGTTTATTGGTTGGTGTTGGTCATCGTGGTAGTGAAAGCTTTTTGTACATCAAAATTACGACGGATTGCGCGATATCTTCAAACCACAACATAGGCATGATATTGTGACCCTGCTGCTTAATAGTTTACGATTAAGACTTCGATAAATTCAGTTGCTGTGCATCTGTTTTTCAATGTATACTGTTTGACCTCGTATAATGTTTAACAAATGATGGTCTTCGAAGTTCTTACCGATTCAGTCCAACAAGCTAACCTTGACCTTAAGCTAGCGGCGTTACTTGCTTCTCCTGTTATATAATAGTGGCTGATATGGTTCATACGTTTAGCCTGAGTTTGATTATTGATGTTTGTTCGATCGCGCGCCTTATCTAATCCACCACGTTTCCTCCACTTTCCACACAAGATTGTCCGCAGTCAGAGACTTTTTCTCAACCAGATTAAAATTTTAGCACCATAAAGTTGATTTTGAGAGATTTTATGCTTCTCAGGCCTGTGTTTTCTTCCCTTAGAAATTTGAAAATAACTTTAAAGTTGAACTGCCACGCAGCGAATGGTAGATGATTGTAGCCTACGAACTACCAGTTTACTTTGATCCACAGCTGTGTAATGAGGCATTTCAAATCTTTGCAACCACGTGATGCTGTTCAACAATTTTCTTCTTTGGTAGGTGTTCTTTCCCTGTGGCATGGAATTTTGCATGCTATGCATTACCAGGACCTATGGAGAACATGGCTGAGAGGATTAAAATGGTTTTCATACTTCGGGCTGGTCTTTTTGGTTGTTTCACTTGCATCTGCGATTGGTTTTCTCGCTGCTGCCGTTGCGCTACACGAAGGTTAGTGGCTCAGTAAGGCGCCATTTGAAAACATACATTTAACAACTGAAACTTTGTTTTGTTGATTTTCTTGCGAGGCGCAGACTTCTGCAAGTACAAATTGAAGCCTGCGCACTCTTAACCGCATAACTAAATGCTATTTAAAAAACATTACGTCGTCAAAGCAACAGTTGCGTAGCACTGATGGTCAGGGTTGCCAGATAAGATTTTCATTAAAAACCGAAAGAGTGCTGAAAAGGCCAGAAAAACGACAAGTTGATTTTTTAATGGCCAGAGAAACGTCAACCATTTTTTGTGGTATTGTTATGCTTTTGTCACAAAAAAACTATCACGGATATCATCAGACATTTTCTTCGGATTGAGATCAAGTCTTGATTTGACTTGCACTAGTGCTCATTCCTGATGTTTCGCTAACTTTCCATGGTTTGTGAGATCGTACACTTTGGGTACTGTGGGGCCACACTTTGCAGTATGCCAACTCTGATCTGATACAAGCTTTTTGCACCCATACGAAATTCTTCTCCCATTCACTCCTGTACTTCGACTAGAAGCTTAAGAGCATTTCAACTGCCTCGACATGATTGTCGCACTTTTAGCGCGGACCTGTATGTCAGCCTTGAGCCTTGCGTAGTGCTTACATCGCCCTGCATAACGCACACATTTCCAGTGTTTACGCAAAACATTTACATGGGATCTCCCATCTCTGAAATTTTACTAACATCAGAACGTGGGCGTCGGTCTAATACAGAATTTATCACAACAATTTTGCACTAGTTTGCCGAAAAATAGAGAGTAGTAAATATTTTTCTGCAAACGAAACTTTTGCGACGTAAAAAAATCAAACGGCTTAATTATTTTTTAAGGCAAGGACAAAGCCAGAAAAAGGCTAAGTGAAATTTTCTAGGCCGACCAACGTGAAAAAATGCCATATTTCTGAATTTCGGCCGAAAATAGGTAACCCTGCTGATGGTGCCCGAAACAGCTTTTGAACATCGAACACGAAAGAACATTAGCTGGAAATGCGATACTATGATAAATAAACGTAAAAATCGTGCCTTGCAAGGGGTAACTGCTGTATCCATTAATGCCATTGAACAAGGGGTTTGGCGGGCGCGAGGTTAGGAACAACTAAAGTAAGGCAAGGGTATTTCTAGCTAAATATCTATTGCGTTTCGAAAAATTTGTTCACAATTTCTTATGGACGTTCTCGTTACGTATTTGCATCTTTTTAACATACCGGCTTCGAATGACGACATTTTCAGGAGTATCTTTTGAATGACGGCTGCTGACGATCGACTTTTGATAACACCCAAGAAACAGTCTGTAGAATGGTGGTGTTGACTGTTACGAAGTTGAATATTAAATTGTCAATTAACAACAGCTGTGTTGTTTTTCACAGCGTTTGCAGTGAACAGCTATTACGTCACTGCCATCTGGTGCGTGGTCTGTTCAATTTATTCCGCTGTTCTGTTCTGGTACGCCAGGAATTACCGAAACGAGTTTGCAGACCTTGCCGCAATTCTTGAATTTTAACTGGAAGAAGCACGTCAGATACGAGAATTCTCACTTTCAGCATCTTCAAGAAGTCACACTGTTGTAAAACCTATGCCATGTGATGGTACGCAGCACTCATGTGTTGCTTATTTCTTGTTTTATCATGTTTACGTTGGCTTCTGCCAGATTGAAAAGCAACAAAATTATGTAAAGTCCACCAACGTGTGTGTTGCAACCCATGTAGCAATACCGCTTGTTGTCTAATCCTTAAAAAACAATGGATAATGGACGTGCAGATTATGGCAACTACAAATCTTGACAAAGCCCGACTTACAGTTTCGATTGTGACGTCTTGAACTCGCACGCCATAACTTTATGGCACCCATCCTTCCCCGATCACGTGACGCTGTTGTTAGGCTTTGAACATTCGTTGCAAGCAAACTCAGAACCGGTTGAAAGATGACGTAGTAATCCGCACAAAACGGTGATGACTTTTTCCTGCTTTATAAAGTGCACAATAGTGGTGCTTTCGTAGCTGTGCGATTTGTACAGATATCTGATTTCGAGTCAATTGAATTCTGTAACAACAATGAAAAATGTTGCAAATTTAAAGTCCTATTGTTATTGAAAGAATGTGAAGTTTTGAAATGCGTCCCTTTCTTTGCTAAATGCGTGCGTGCATGCTTTAGCAGCTTTTAATAGCGTACTCCAGAGAACAGTGTTTCTTCAACTCCCTCAGCACGGTTGACAAGCTTTGCTCTTTTACTTTTGATAGATCTATAGATTGACCTTGATGCGATCATCAGGCAGGCTGGGCTGCCTAAAAACAACTACATTCCTTCACTTTGCATTCCCAGCGTTGTTTGAAAAGCGCCATTGTTGCAGATTACTGCAGTTGCTGTTGTAAACACATTAAAAACTTTGTCAGTAGATTACTACACTGCATGACAGTGGCTCTGTGTGTTCTGCGTGAACTTATGAACTTTTTTCGTAAAACTTCGCTTGTGCACGGGTTCTGCTATGTCCTTACTTTCAATTCGATGCTACAGTGGAATCATATTGAAATGTTTTATGCAGCGAAAGACAACAAGTCGTACAGTGGAAGCGTTTGTCAGATTAAAAAAAATTTTTTCGTTGGTGCCACACCTCGTTTCAATGCAAATACTGGTGTCCAGTGAGTGCGCAGTGGACGATTGTGACGTTTTGCAGTGACGACTGTGACGTTTTGCACGCGGAGAAAAGTTATGTTACATTCATTTGTCAGGCTTTTCCCCAATCTAGTCTGATGACCTGGTTTTGCTGATTTCATTACAGATCTCTTAGCAGTTCACTTACCTCGGGAAATGTAAATTTGTTTCAGTACTAATCATTGGTAATTAATAATTACCAATGGATTATAATCCACTGCCACTCTGGTTAATATTGGAAAAAGAAGTCGTACATAAAATTGATATATAATACCAAATGCATTCGTGTTTTTCGCATTTCTTTGTTTTTGTGATGCGGTTTTCTTTATTTGTTCATACGAGCCATGCTACGCTCATGATGCCAACGCGTTGGCACCGTATTAGCACAATGGCCAAAACCAGTGCCGTTACTGGGACCGGGAGAGGCAGAGGGACGAATTGCCCCCTGGCAAATCCATGAAAAACTGGGCCCCCACTTAGCCTGTATTTCGATTGTAGTATTCTTTTGGTTTTCAGTGGGTTGTTTTTTTATGTTTTTCGGAGCATTTTCCGGTGATTTAAGGTTTCACCATAGCCATCCACATCCGGATTCACCATCGTTTCTCAAGTTTTGTTTCTGAGTGTTGGCTAGCGGGCCTCTTTCAGGTAAACTTCCCCCTTGCTCAAACCTCTAGTTACACCACTTGTGAAAGCCCCTCACCATTCCCTTTTTTCGGCCTCGTTTCGTTGCACCTGTCACTCACTTCTCGCGCATTTCGTGAACAAAACGTAGTTATTGTCTGCGCGAGCCGAGACTTTTTGCGGCTCCGTAGTTGTTTTTACTGCTTCTGAATCCAGTGTTTCGCGGTCCCTGTTCGAATTGTGTGACGCGCTTTGCAGTGTTTCTCGTTGTCGGGGCAGCGTGCTCCGGCTTGATTCTGGACACCTTGCTGAAAATAGTGCTTCGCGAAGTCGCTATCGTTTACTAGCGCTGCTCAACATCGCTTTATGTTCATGTTGACGTCAGGCAGTAATAGTGGTTGAAAATATGCGATTCATTTCAAATGGTTGCATGTTTGAAAAATGCATTTTTTATTTGTACTGCACATTTGTTAAGCATTAGTAGAATTTATTGATGCCTCAATGACGAAGTGGTTGTTACAGCGGCTTGTAATAATTAGAATTCCCTGTCTTCGCTGCAAACTGAAGTTTACGTTTGCTGCGAAAACACTGCCAGTGACATTTTGGAAATTACATTCGAAGATCTAGTAAGTGACGTGTTAAAATCAAAGTTTTGTAGCTTTTTGTTGAATCGCGCTTAAAATTTAGAGCAAAACACTAAATAAACTTTTACACTAAGACCTGGTTAAGATGGTCAATTCAAAATAGTGAATCTGTAGGTTTGGACTTCTACCTGCCCGAATGCGAAATGCCACTTTAAGCCAGATTTGGATTTTGTTTTTGTGTTTTTTCGATTGAGAAGAGGTTTGGTATGGAGCTGTGCGTCACGTATGTGCGAAGTGAAAATTATGGTTGCGCTTGTGCAGTAAGAGCAAGTGACAAAAAGCAAAGAAAAAATGCTCGTAATGCCGCATCATACTCACCTTTTTTCTCCGGTTCTCGTACTGCATGTGAGCAGTCGAAGAAAATAGAAATTGCAAGCTGTCTTAGTTTATAATTCACCCAAATATCGCTGACGTAGAAGGGCTGGTGGCGTAACAACGCTGAACGGTTGTCGTTGCTGAAGCGATTGGCTTTAAAATACCTCTGCGTACATGCCACGTCAGCATCTTCAGAGAGATCTGTTTCCAATGCAAGATCAACCGCTACCAAGTGCCTCTTGTTTTACGGGAGACGCACAAAAACCCTATTGTATTGCAGTGGGATAAACTTTCGCGATAGTAAATGCTGCAGTGATGAATTATTCTGGTTCGCCCGTCACCATTCTATTGCATTTTTGACTCGGTTGAAATTTTCGGTGTTTTTTTGTTTCCCATATCTTTTTTCCTGTTGTCATTCTCGTCTTCTCCGCCTTAAAACGAACTTGTGGATCAACCGAACGGTTGAAGCGAGATTCCTAATTCAGAACCTTCGGGACAATTTGTTTTCGCGGCTCATCTCTGGGGAGCAAAAGTGTTCGTGCAATTCCTGTTAAAGTGATTCCTGTAACTGTCGCCTGTGGTCATTGTTCTGTTCCTGTTGCCAGTTTCATCGCCGCCCTATGACCCTGTCCTGTGGTAGCAACAGCAGCATGCAGGAGCGGTAGTGGTGAATTTTCCACTTTTCAACACGAAAACGTAAAATCAAAGAATCTTGCAGTCGACTTGAAAAAAACGCCAACAACATCCATGCCAGAGACCAGCTGAGTGTTTGGAGCGCGACGCTGATGGAAAAGCTGGTAATCATCGCAAGTAGTTTGAAGTTACAGTGCTTGTTGCATGCAATACAGCGAGGTCCTTTGAAAAAATATATGACGTGTGTGATTATTTCGTGATGTCGGTGCTGCGTCACATTCTCCCTCATCTCATCGTCTTAGCAATGACCGCTCGTCACAAATTTTACTTGAGAAGCAGCATCGATGATAACAGTCTTGTCGGTGTTTGGCCGATTAAAGCACTGCGCTCAGTGCATTGTTTGGCAGAGACATGTTGCATGCGTATTGTTGTTGTTACAGTCGTTAATGCGTGTTTCAATGTGTCAACAAGACTTCGGTCGTTTAAATAAATCGTCGTTCAGCACTCGTAACTAAGCAACGGTTTTCAAGCAAACGCCTGTGCACAGTTTTCGAGCTTGTTAAAAAGTGTTTGCACGAATGATTTGCAGAATTACCATCTGTTCGGAAGCTACTGTATTGCGGTAGGATTGAAACTTGCATCAAACCCTTGAGACAGATTTTTACTTTTTTAAAAATAAATTTTCAGATGTTCGAGTTTCTTTTGTGCTGGATACGTTCGAGAAAATATTTTTATAACCGTGGACCATAAACACTTGAAACTGAAACGTTCACGCACGAGATTTTTATTTAAAAAAATTTCTTGAGTGCATTTTTCAGTATGCTACTTCTTAATGTTTTGTGTTTTTAGTCAACTTTGATTGGTCTTTTCCAGGGACGCCGGAACAGCGGTAGGTCAAAGGGGCAGTAAAAGAGTTGAGGAGAATGAAAACTTGAATAGGGTTCCCATTTCAGAAAGAATCCTTCATTCCCACAAGACGAATGTTCAGGGGAACATAAGTTATGCAAGTTGAGTGAACCAGTAAAGCAAAAGGAATATACAATGAACAAGAAAAATTATCACGCTGATATGAATTTTATCACAAGCAATGTTACCACGTCATTGTCCACTGCAAGATGCAAACCTGAAGAAACACAATGATGAATTCCAAAGATGATATTTTTGTCGGTACAGGTTCTCCGATCATGACGTAAGGCATTAACGATCTGGCAAATTCACAAAATTCATCACATTCTGAGTTCTCAACTTAAAAATCGTACAACCTTGCATGCGCTCTCAAATTTAATGAAATATAATGTTTTGATACAAAAGTTTTTGATGTGTGAAATGATTTTTGCTGATAGTGAAGTACTGTAGTTGAGGGATAACAGCGAGGACCCTAGACACGCGGGTCATTCAGGGACAGTGCCCACTTTTATGTGCCCGCCTAATATTGTTTGTGCTCAGAAAAGTTTCTTTTAAAATATAATAAAAACAAAATCTTGACCCTCTAAAATTTATTTTGCGCTCCCCAAACCGTGAAACCTGGTTACAGCCACCATGCTTCCAGCTTTGTGGCAAATATGTAAAATGCATGCATTCGCCATGCACGAAAATGCTACATTGCTCATGCATCCACTTTACAGATAAAGTTGCTACCTCGTTTTTGCGCTAGGTTATGTCACCGTCCTGTGCCTACATTCGAACGCATGATTGGTAAACTTGACTGTAAATCCTTTAGTATTGAAAAAAGTGGCTTTTCTGTGTGTATGCGCGCTTATGTGATTCAGAGTGAGTGAATAGCATTTTATGGCGTTTAAGTCTGCTTTATTTGTTTGTTTGTGAGCAGACACGAAGTCCATAGTATGAACACACACACTACAGAACGCAGGTTGATAAAAACAGACAATACAGAACGTAGTACAAGACATTGAAGCCGGCGATATCACAGGGTTACAGACACTTTTTGCAACTGCAT
>JGI24158J21664_10013134_pt1 | contig 10941 bp, 2 predicted proteins | sample Ectturendosymbi3_FD_21664 | JGI IMG/M metagenome (IMG submission 21664)
CCGTACAAGCAAATTGTTCTTTACTTTGCACTAATAATGGCATATTATAAACGAATAATCGCTTTAGTGTGAAGTGGTTCGTAAGAACACAGATTTGGTGTTAATGTATTGTATTGTAGGCTACGTATTACGAACGCCTGTGAAGAAACACTACAAACCCAAAACAAACCTCGTTGCACAAGTTTTTCTGTGCTGAATCAATACAGTACAATACATTGATGTATTTTTACCCCTAGGTGGTTGTTTAAGCTGCAGTTTTAGGAAAACCAGTCATTACAGCCAACCGCTTATTACATCCAAATCAGCTGGCCCCGAGGTGGATGTATTAAGCGGTTTCCACTGTATATGTCAAATTCCGTATTAATGCTATAACTCTATGTGACATTATCATCCAGATTGTTACGTATCGTGTCGACTGATTTTCTTGCCTTGCATTTGTTTTGCTTCAATATACGCCAGCACAGCCGCCAAATCCTATATTTTAAATTACATGTGGACGGCCGCAAAGTTCATTGACGCAGCCCGTACGGCTGCAGGTTGTGCACCGTTGCGTTAGATGGTAGTGTTTCGCTCAAGTTTTTATTGGAAATTAGGCTAAAATCCTAATCTTTTGATACTTTGGATGACCTGATGAGGTTTTGGATTCAGAAGTTATGATCTGAAGCAAACAAAAGATTTGATTAATCCCTCTTAATTAGACAATTAATTATTTTGTTTATTTTAGATCATAACTTTTGAACCAGAAACATTAGATTGTCTATCAAAGGCTGAAAAGACTCAGACTCGAGCCTAGTTTCCAATGAAAACTTCAGCGAAATACTTTGGTCTAGCAGTTGGGCCCTAGGCCAGGTAACATGAGCCAAAATGGCCAAAAACTACTTCACTTACGATGTCACTCACAAAAAATCCGCAACCCCCTTGGACCAAAAAAAATTTTTTTTATTGCAGACTAGAAGAATTGCCGAATCTTTTGAGGGTTTGAACAGCTCTCTAACGCCATAGCATTGGTAGGGCAACTGGAAACTGCTGGTTTAAGGCCAATTTCAAAGTACAAATATATCATACACTAGCTCTCAATGTGTTAAGCAAGCGTTCCAAATGTTTTTCTAAAACAAGAATTGAAACATGTGTACAAGCTTTACTACACAAAGACATTACAACTAAACCTAAAACCAGAGTTAAAACAATATACATAAATAACAGGCGCAAGACAATAATTAACAATTACGCATTTTCAAAAAAGATTGACCTAGTTGTAATATAAGAAACTGGGGCTAACAAATATCCTGGCCCTTAGAGTCAGTATTACTTTTTCATTAAAGAAAACACATCTAAACTATAATATAGCATGCATGGTATTAATCTAGTCTAGGCTACAATTCAAGAGACACATTAATAATACCTGACGAGGTTGTAAGTTTTTTAACATTTAGGCAAAAGCTGATACTAAACATGCAATGATGGCATGAAACTAAATTAAACATTCACTCTAAGCATATTTTCAAAATCAGACTTCATCTACAAAGGTCATTATTACTACATGGATTAGGATACACACCTGGTGAAACAAATTCATATATAAGCACAGAGGCTATTACATGACCACCTGACTCACAAGAATAATACAATAACTACAAGAAAATCGTTAGCAACTATAGCAATCACTCATTATCAAATAATGTTATTGCATAATTTACACTCATTGCATAATGTACTTAAATTGAAGACTTGTGAAAAACAACTAGAAGTTTTCCGCAAACTTTCAAGGAATCAGCTGACTGGACTCTGCTTTCATGATTTCACGATACTTGCACATATCTGCATTCAAGTAATTATATTAATATCCATGAAGGCAACATAGTTTAATCTATTAGCATATTTAAGGTGAGAGAATCAAGCTATAAAGCATATATAAACAACCCAACAATGCATACTAATGAAGAGGCCTAAATAGTTTTGAGCTCTTGAGAACCAAAACCACAACTGTTTTGTCAAATAAGCTTTCTTGAAAACTTTTACAGTATAAATTTTGGGAAGCATAGCAAATATTGACAAGCATTATCACAAGTTACAAGCTGATGTTTGAAACATAACTATAATACAGTTGTTGCATTGCAAAATGAGCAGAGGCATACATTGCATGCAATAAACTGGAAATGAAATAAAGTAAAACAATTGATAAAGGAGTAACTTGTATTCTATTGTCAACACAGCAGCAAAGTAAATCTCACTTGTCATCAGTGTTCCCTCTAAGCTGGAAAAAACGGCACTTTTTTGGATGCCAGCTGACAAAAATTTTGAAAACCAGCTCTTGCTAGATTTGGATGCAATTCCACAGGAGAAAATTTGGTCAATTTTTAGCTGAACACCAAATCAGAAACAAATGATAATAAACATGTTGGTGCACTCATTGCCATGCAATGACCATGAGCAAGAAACTCAGATATGAGTATTTATGAAGTTACGTGCAATGAAAATCTCACCTACTATAAGGTAGACCTTGTACTAGACCAGAGGTGACGAACATGAGGCCCGCAGGCCGCATGCGGCCCGCGAAGCATTTAGGCAAGACCAGCAGTCTTGAACTTTCTTTGACGCGCTTCTATTCTTCGCGATGCGATATCAAAAGCTGATAGCCCAATTGAATGCGGATTTTTACTACTTTCGGTTGTTGTTTGTTTCTGTTGATGAATAATTGTTTCGTTTTTAACAAGTTTCATAGTATGACTAAAAAGTTGTGCGGCCTGCTTACTCAGCGGTAACTGACGAAGTGGCTCGTTATAGCAAATAGGTTCGTCACCCCTGTATTAGACCATCCATGCGCAAGCACCACGACATGGCAGCGTTGTGGCAGCGCTCGTGAGAACTGCTGATTCATTATGGCTGGTAGCAGTTGTCTGCAGACAGCTGGTTATAATTTATGACAGAAGTGGGCACGGACCCAGAGCTCCACTGGCAGGATTCTGCATTTTTCTTTTGAACCCAGAGTAAAAAATTGTGAAAACCTGGACCCAGAGTCATTTTATTTTTGGCAGTAACAGGAGTCTGCATGGTCCTTATTGGGCATAATTTCTAAAAATTGCTGAATTTTGGTTGCATCAATTAGGGTTATGGTTTATGGTTAGGTATTATGGTTGGGGTTTACGGTTAGTGTTTATGGATAGAGTAAGGAATAATGGTTTAGGGATAGGATTTAGGGGACAGGGTTTAGGGCAGCTATGTCCAACCAAAATGGCTTACTGAGTCAAAAATTATGTCACTATCATGTTGAGTGACATATCGTCGAGGGCCGCACATTGAATTGCTTACTTAGATCTTAGCAAAATAAATTTAGCTAAAGCTAATGTCCTGGAAGCGTTCAAATCCTAACTGCAATGGTGATAAAGTGAAACTGAGGACCACCTGCAACAAAAACGTCACATTCAAGATTATCAAAATAAGGACAAGTCGTCATGTAGCATACTTTTACTACAGCAAAAACCTAAACTGGGCTTCGACTGGCTGCATGCAGAACCACGGGTTGGACATAGCTGGTTTAGGGGATAAGGTTTAGGGGTTAGGATTTAGGGTTTATGGATAGGGTTAGGAGTAGGTCTAAAACCTAAACTAGCCTGTAGTTGTGATATTGATTCTGTGTTTCACCAGCTTCACTTGTCAATATCCGATCGCCAATCAATGGTTTTTCAGGTTCTTCTGGTGGCTAAACAGAGACAGTTTGAGTTAAAACCTAGCCCTACAACCATAATCCTAACACCCTAACCTTGATTGATGCTTCAGCAATGTTGAGGATTGCCACACAATGTTGTGGCTATGCACGGTTGGTGGAGCTAGGTCTGGTCTAACTTGTATCAGGTGACATTTTCATTGCACATAACTTTTTAAATACTAATCTCCGACAGGTTTCATGCATAAATTCATGGTCAATGCATGGCAATGGCTGGCCTAGGCTAGATGTTTTATAACATTTTCCGATTTGGTGCTTAGTCAAAAATTGACCAAAAATTTTACAAAGCACAATTTTGTTATTTTTTGAAAAATGTACTGTACACATTTTCACAACTTATGCCGTTCTCAGGTCATAGCAAGGATATAGAGCAGTTAGCAGTGAAAAAAAGTTTAGACGCATCTTGGAAGTTTTCCGCTTGCAAGAATTATAAAAATTGTTCTAATTGCATTTTCATAATTTATGCGTCCAAAAACGAAGTGGTTGGTTGCGAAGTTCAGACACATTTTGGAAGTTTTCTGCTAGCAAGGTTTCTAAAAAGGAAGTGACTGCGGAACCACCCATGGATCTTCTTGTTTCAAAACTTATTCGACCATACCGCCTCGCATGACATAGTTCGAATAAAGCAGTCAGTTTGTCATTCAATCGACGTCAATCTGGTAGCTTAGCAGATAGGTTCCAAGTCTGCTTTGTCAATGGTTGAGGGTTTGTCTCTCGACCTGGCGTCTTAGATTTTCGTAATAGTGACTGCTTGCGCATTTTAATTCATGGGACCAGTTTTTCTTTACTTTTTTCAAAACTTTACAAAATTTTGCTTTAGTGGTTAGGTTTAGAGGTTAGATTAGCGTTAGGTTAGGGTTAGGTTAGCATTAGTGTTAGCTTAGCTTAATGATAGGCTAGGGCTACGGTTCAGGTTAAGATTAGGGTTAGGTTTACCTTTTGTGTTTACTATGTTTTTACAAGTCCTACTGCATTCTCCTCGTGCGTTACTGTCACGTCACAAGAGATGGTCGAATAAAGTTTCAAATTTAAAGATCCATCAATGGTTCTGTAGCCACTGCCTTCTAAAAAATGTTCTGGGTGCATTTATGTATCTGAAAACAAAGTTGTTTACTGTGACGTTCAGACGCATTTTTGTTTACTGTGACGTTCAGACGGGCTTTCCAAAAACGCTCTGAGTCTGGACACATTTTGACTATAGTGCACGCACAAACAAAGCATTTGTTGTGATGCGCAGATATATTTCTCAGTGAAGCGATTTCAAAAAAGCCTTGTAATGGCACCACAGACACATTTTGTGATATCTGAGCTTCACAAGAAAGAACAGATTTCATGAAATTTGACCCAAGGTAAGTTGCTTAGCAAAATTAAGCTAAGTCGCTCACTGAGGCCTTGAACCTAGCTCCTACTTGGCTTTTGCACATAATTAGCCAGAGAGCAAAGGAATCCCCTCTCCCTTTGCAAAACAGGGCGGAGGTGCCTTTTCATAACAATATCATTGGTAATTTTATGGTCTATCAAAATATACTAGAAATATTTCTGCAGCTATTCGTGCACCCAGAAAATAGAAAATTAAGTTGGTTTTCTGTGATATCAGTTATTATTTTTGAGCCAAGGTCAACATTGTTGCTAAACAGGAAAATGCAATATTCGTAAAGATTTTTTTTAAGGCAGTGTCTATTTTGCCACCAGGATGGCAGCAGCAAAGGCTTGGCAGAAAGGAAGTAAATGTAACAAAAAGATAAATCTACAACCTAACCTTAACCCTAACCGTAGCCCTAACCTAACCCTAATCCTAACCCTAACCTAATGCTAAGTTAACCTAATGCTAAGCTAACACTAACTTAACCCTAACCTAACACTAAGCTAACCTAACAACACTAACCCCTAAACGTATCGCCTTAAGCGGAGCCCGAAAAAAAGCAAAAAAAACAGAGTCGGCAAGGTGAGAGTCGAACCGAAAACCATTGGTATAGCAGCCGTAACACATAACCATTACACCACGAGCAGGACAGCGTTTTCCTGACAAAATTACCTTTTCCTTGGTATTGTGTCATGCCAAGAGACCGAAAAGTTTCCACTGCCTTCAACTATTTTACTGCCACCCCTCTGCTGCTGTTCTGGCATCACTGCGTGTAACGTACCTTTGACACTATGACAGACAATAAAACTTGCTTTTTTCTGCTGGCATATCATGACTATTCTCAAGTTCTAGGTGCAGCTCACATCTCATTACGCAGCTAGTGTAAACACTCTGGCCACGAAGTTTGATGGTAAAACTTTACTACCATTTGTGACGTAATATAAGCATGAAGGCAAAGGCCTGCAAAAAGTGGCAAAAATTCTCATTGAAAAATATAATTAAAGCTTGGCAAGATACAGATACGACGCACTGCCACTTATTTTGAAATACAGATAGCTTGCACATATGCAATACACTGAATTGCTAAAGAAGTCAGTGCTTGTTTGCGAAATTAGGCTAAAAAACTATGTCTTGATCAAGTCATTGTAAGTAGTCATAAGGTTGGGAGAAGAGATTTCTGTCGATCGCTTTCGAAAACCGCCATGTGCAACTAAGATACGCATGCCTAGAATTCACGTGGGAAAACAAGCATAAAACGGTTTAACTGTTGTCATTACGTTTACATTACAGTAGGCATTTTACAAAAGGTCTAATTTAATGATTGCTCTGTTTGGATAAAAATATATTCTGCCAACGTAGTCTTTGAAACCCAATGTGCTCACTAACCACAGAAGCAAATCATTTAGGTTTCAACAAGCCATTTAGTTACTTGTCAGTATGATGCAATTTATCTGCTTGAAGTAGCATCGCAGCGTCATGTAAGAACTCCAATGGTAATAGCAGTGGTAATGGTATATTTATGCATCCAAAAATGTTTAAAGGCAGCTAGTTGTGCCTGGTTGTCCTTCTTGTGTTGCCCAATATAAAGCGTCAGAAAGAAGGTAAATAATTTTTTGATGAAAGTGTAAAAGTTTTCATCTCTAAAAACTGTTGGAACAATAACAAGTATTTGGCCAGGAATTTCTTTGTTACCTGGTTAACCAAACCTGTCTAAAGGTTTTTACAATCCTGCTAAAAAATTAGATAACTGCAAGAAGATTGATAATTTTACATCTAACACTGTAACAGTGAGAAAAACTTGCTAGATTCAGCAGCAAATCAGCTGAAATAACAACATCATGTCACCAATGCATCTAGTTACAGTACAGCAGGCTACTTGCTATTATGACGCAATTATAATTATATGCGTGACACACGTTGGTTGCGTCACAATAAAAACTCGAAATGATTGAAGCAGCTTGTGCTGAGCCCTGGTGTTGCCCATTTCAAAGCGTCGTCAAGAAGACAAAGTATTTTTTATGAACAAGGAGGAAAAGTCAAAACATTATCACCAAAACCTGTTCATACAATTTTTTCATCAGGAATTTGTAACCTGCTAAACGGTTTTCAAAGTCCTGCAAAAAATCAGTTACTAGCTGCTAGATTGAAAAATTTCCAACTATCAGTGAGAAAAACCTGTTAGATCTAGCATCAAAACAGCTAAAGTGGCAACACTGGTTGCTGGCCTTACGTTTGGGCACATTCTAACTTCTGATTCTGACTTTCTGATTCTAGATCTAGCATCAAAACAGCTAAGTTCTGATTCTTGCGCACAATTCAGTGATCTACGGTCTAGTGTACGATTCGCCCTAACCCACCTTCCCGACTGATGATGAAGTCATCGATTGAATATGGTGGTGAGAGAAGGTCGCACACCAATTTTAGTGATGACGTCACTGTTACGTCATGAGATAGCCTACAGCTTGTCAAAGTTGATGGCCTATATCTAAAGGCATTCATTTCAACTTGCCTATTGTGGCGGCCTGAAGATGGCGCCACATGCAAAATAAATGGTCACCGCTAGATGGCGCCCATAAGCAACATGTCACTGTGATAGTCACCACAAGCGAATTATCATAATTCACTTATCCCTATATAATGATAGTGCAACCTACTAACAGTAGAGAGAAGTCGATGGGTGATCTGCTGATACTGTAGTTGCGACCAATGGTTGAATGTGGTGACTAGTGGAAGCAAAGAATGAACTCGTCGAGGGAGCACCACTGCTGGTAGCTTTCCCGTTAGTTAATGCCCCGAATTGCAATCTCTTGCTTGTGCTTGCCTAAGTAGTTCAAGGAGATGCAGTCAACTGCAACAGTATGCAGCGTAACACAGATAAATTTAGCGTTAAACATCCACGCAAGCAGAACCTTTATCAAATGAATCTTGAAATAATCATCTCCAAGATGTTTGTTTAATAGAGTGTGGTGCCAAATTTTGAGCTGCAGATTGCTAATGCGCAATACTGCCTAGCACAGGTTGCCACAGGTCCGGAGTCGACACCAGGAGGAGTTTGTGTGTTTTTTGGGCCCGCTTTCAAGCGAAAGTTTCTAACCTGTTCCTGTTTGTGAGTTATTTTGCTTCTCAGAGTAAGAAAATAAACTTTGGAAACAACTTTGTTGATGTGTGTTATCTAAATTAAACACTTGATTAGATGTCAAACACCCACAACAAGTTAATACCACGGGAATAACTTCAACCACTGAACAATTTCGGATTTAGTCTCAGACCTCAATTATTTTTATTTTTCTCACCTTAACCCAAACCCCAACCCGACACACTTACCTAAGCACGAATCCCTAAGCCTTAATCATCAGTTTTCTCATTGTATTTGATATGTAGAATACTACTGTGTGTGTGAGTTCATGACGTGAAGTCAGAAATTTCGCAAGTCAGAAATTTTGCTTGACACCGGAGCTGGAGTCAAATTTGTCAAAAACCGGACCCGGTTGCGGTGTCAGTTTTTATTTTCCACCGTAGCAATAGTCAGCATTGTCTTTACGAACGTCTTCAGTGCAAACAAATATTGTTGAATTTTGGTTGTATCGATGGTTGCCAGTGTCAAGCAAAATTTCTGACTTCACGCCATGTATGCATGCACAGAGTAATATTCTACATTCCAAATACGCTCAGAAAACTGATGATTAGGACTTGAAGGATTCGTGTTCGGGTAAGTGTAACTGGTTAGGGTTTGGGTTAGGATGAGAAAAAGAAATATAATTGAGGTCAACGACCAAGTCCGAAAATTTCAATGGTTAAAGTTATTCCCATACTATAGCTTGTTGTGGGTACCTGACATCTAACCAAAATGTTATAGGCTAATTTACACAACACACAAAAAAGTAATTACCAAACTTTGTTCTCTTACTCTGAGAAGCAAAATAACTGAGAAACAATAAACAGGTCAGAAATTTCGCAGAGGTCAGAACTTTCTCTTGACACCGGAGTCTGAACAGTCACAATGACGTCATCATTCGGGAAGATAAGGAGGACGAATTGTACACTAGACACCTTCACGCCATACTTTATCAAGCTCACTACAAAATTAAGGTTACCACCTCTGTTCCTTTCATTTCTTGATTTTTCCTGGCTGTGCCGCTTATACCCAAGTAGGTTAATGTCGAAACCTTCACTAAATCATATTTCACTTATCAAGTGTAGTCAGATTAGGAAAATCAGACGAAACTGGCCGAATTTTGAGCACAGCGGGGTTTTGGGGCCATAACTTTGGTTCTAGACATGGCAGAAGGTCTATCAAGGGCTGTATAGACGCGGATGATCGTCTAGTTTCCAAAAAAATTTTAAGCCATAAAAATGACTCATTGGATTAGCGTCCAGGGCCAGTTAAAGTGGGTCAAAAATTCAAAAACCTGCCTTCTATGTGACGTCACCAAGAGAAAACCCCCACCCAAATCAAACAACTTTTATTTTTAATCGAAACTAGAACACTTGCTGAATCCGTGGTTAGTTTGAACAGCTCTGTAGCTATAGTAGCTGGCTAGTTATATCTTTTAAAGCATTTAAAATCAGCGCCAAAATTTTGGCGGACGCGGGACTTAAAGGGTACGTAAACAAACACATTCTCTTTGCAATTTGCACATTCTAAATTTGCTGGTGCTTCAAATAGGAGTTCGGGAAAGCATTTTACTGGGGGGAGGAAAAAATTTGCCCTGAAAATAACAATTTGCCCTGAAACTAACTTTTTTAGTTTCATCCGAATGGGGCCTGAAACCTCTTGTAAATCTGTTCTATACAATTGAATTCATTTATAACGGCTTCGTCTGTAATGTCAATTCGCTTATAACGTTACATTTTGTGCGGTCCCGATATGGTATCTTTCACATGCATTTCAATTCGCTTGTAACGTCATTTCGGTAATAACGTTTTTGTGCAATCCCCTAGAGGTGCTGTTATAGGCAAATTCTGTAGTTACCTTGCCTGTTAACTCAAGCGGTGATGTTACTTGCATGGTGTGTTCTCCCAGACAAAAAACTTTATGGTAATTGCCTTTACTGATGCAAATATATACGCGACATCAATGGCGCAAGGAAAGGTTAAAAGCGACGGTTCCGAATCGAAGGATCAGACTCACTGCACTTGCCTGTGTTATCGTTGCTGTGCGCTTGAACAAGGCAATTAAACACGCACACGGCGCACTAAACGGGGCCAAGCAATCTGCACGTCCGTGCGGCCCACTTCTACTAAAGATTTCACCTCGGGAATTGAAACACGTACTCAAAATGCATGTGCCAGTGTGCCTATACGTATTGTATCGTATTCGTATACTGTGATTGTACCATGTGCACTACTGTACGATGTTCCTATAAATGTAGCCTATAAAACACTTTCCATGTACAATAAACAAGTATTGTCATTTGTAACACCGGTCCATTTACACAAACGGCCACCAGGGTTGGTCCAAATTATAGACTGCATTCACGAAACTAACTTCAAAATTTCTCTACCTCCGCCAGTCAGCTAAAATTTGATGTTAAGGGCAATCCTGCAACAGACAACGGAAGGGTTCTCAAAAAAGCACGAAAAAACTGGCATAAAAATGTGGACTTGGTCCAGATCAAAGTCATTATAACTAGTCACGACTTAGTCCAGATTACACACTACACTAGCCCAAATTACACGGATCACACCAAGTGAATATACACTGAGTATACTGTTATATATATTTTTGCAATGACGTGCGGTGAGGTTCGTGACTGGGGAGGCACTGTCTCTTTCAAAGCCAAATTTGCGAGTGTATGAATTGATTGGAGTAGCATAAATTCACCACTCAACTGGCTGCTTGCAGAATGACAAT
>JGI24158J21664_10013135_pt1 | contig 10941 bp, 3 predicted proteins | sample Ectturendosymbi3_FD_21664 | JGI IMG/M metagenome (IMG submission 21664)
TTCCAATTCAGAAACATATTGCTTTATTCTTAATTCCCTCGATATCAGGAACAAAAACAGTCAAAATGAAGCTAACGAAAACGCCAGCGGTAAAGTTATCTGACCACACTCCCATTACGTATTTACCGAGATCCCTGCGCAATTGCACGGTTTGCAAGTGTCAAGAGCTCGCTCTGAATAAAGCACCTGTACTTCGTATGACACCTAACAGCCTGTTACTGCATATAGTCGGCGATCGGCGATAGACAGGACTTTTGTCTTCAAAATCGCTGATAATTTTGTCATACTTTATCTTTCTAGCTAAAGCGTGTTCAACATACAGAATAGCGAGACTTTGCAGCATGCCCTCCCCCAAAAACAAACCTGCTGAGAATTTTTGTATTAATTTTCAACTGTTGGAAAGTAAACGGAAGGAACAGTCGGTCTCAAAACGACGTCAGTAACTGGCAACGTCATTGACTGACCCCTTCCGAACAAAATTCTTGGAAGCGCTTAAAAGGTAAACTGAGACTGGTCCTTTCATGCCTCCGTGCCTCAATGACTAATAGTTAGTCATGGCAGATTGTGTTATCTAGCTTTGATGGGGAAAGGAGCATTTTTGTGTAATTTAACCGGAAAAGGCTGGATACATTAATGTTTCGATGGAATTGTGTTTTTCGAACACAAGTGATACATGACTAGCATTAAACAATTTATTGTACAATTCAAAGTAAATGTGTTTCTTTTCAAAAGAGATTATCGTTTGCAGTTGCAATATATTGTTTGATTTTTTTCTAAGATGTACAATTTTGTCAGACAACACTACGTTGGCCTATAAATTATGACAACGTTGTTATTTGAAAGTTTTGATATTCTTCAACTTCATAATAAAAACAAATGAGCATAGAAGTATGTTATGGTTCTTATGGATATAATTTGTATTTTATTTGCTGAAAATTCGAAGCAAAAATAAATACAAATATTTTCCGTTTTAAAACATGTATTTTCTTAATGTTTTAACTTTCGTAAAAATTGTGCCTATGTATAATAGATCAATTATTAGAAAGGACGCACACTTCAACTTTGCCATTGGCGTCATTACGCACAGATACGCCACTGCATCTTGCGCCATTGAATATCTACAGCCTTAGCTACAGTGCAGGCTGGTCTTGCCTTTACCCCGTATTTTACCCATAAAAAACAATAAGAGATAGACCCGGGATGAACGGAAGTACACTGGCCTTGTGTAATCTGAGAAAGCATCCAGGCGTTTTGTTCCACACATTATACGTAACAGTAACCAAGTCTCAATGCCATAAAAGGAGAATGTTCATCGTCATTCACTTCAATCCTTTGCGCTCATTCTTCTATTTCCAGATCTTTTGTTAGCGGCATAGTAAAAAAACGTGGTTTGAACCAAAACAAAAAGACAAATACAAATGCTTACAAAAATGCTGGAAATCGTCCTTTCTCCCGAAATTTTAGGGCCCCCAAAATCGGGGCCCTAGGCTTAAGCCTTTTTAGCCTAATGGGAAATCCGCGCCTGAGTTATCCTCACTGCTGAAACCACTCACTGGAATATTGAAATATCACATAAAAGTCGCCAGGCTCTTTTGTCTTCTATTACGCAAGAAATAATCCAGAATGATGAAGCAACGGTTTCATTCGATGTCGTACCTTTATTCACAAAAGTTCCCACCCAGTTGGCATTGAACACAACAAAGCAAATGTCTACCATCTGACCCTGATTTGAACAGACGCACAAACTTATCAATCCTCGACTTAATTAAAGGGTTCGCGATTTACTTAAATTTAACAACTTCACTTTTAGAGAAAAACGCTGCAAACAAATTTTTGGAACCGTGATGGGATCCGTTTCATCAATATTTGCGAAACTAATAATCTTGGAAGACGTCGAAAAACGCGCTTTAGAAAATTTCTCAAACCTCCTCGGATATGGAAAATATATGTAAATCAGAGACGGTCGCGAAGCAGGAAAACCGGAGTTTGCATTTTACGCCAGAGAAGGATCCAGAGTCGACGCTATGGTATGTCCAGGAGTCAATCAAAATGTTTAAAGAGACTTAAAATTTCTGTATTGATACTTGTTGTGGTCAAACAGTATGGAACTGATTGAAACGTGTTTTCTGACCAACGTTAATGCTTTGTCGTATGTCACTGCACTGTGACACTAGTGGATGCAACGAGCATTTCACCGCTATTGATGGTACTCTTTAAGATTCCTGCCTGCTGTATAAGTTGACTGGACCAGTAGGTCATGAACGTTTTCACTTTAATGGATTTATTTTGTTACAGCCGATTCGTAAACAAGTTGTTCTGCATGTGATGCACACAGTAACCTGCACTTGTCACACTATGCATGGGTTGGTTTAGTCTGTTTTAGTACTACAGAATAATCATCAGTACTATTATATCAGTGAAAGGCATTACTGTCAATAAAATGACTACAAATCAACAAAATGATGACAGCTACGAAACTATTTTTAGTGCAGCAGATATCGCGTAATCAATCCACAAACAATGAATTCAGCCGTATATTGCAAACAGCCTGTCTTGGGAGGGAATGTTTACGTCAATACTTTCCGCAGGCCCGTAAACAGGGAGGGCGAACCCCCATAGAAAATTTTTCGCCCCCCTGGAAAAATGTGTTGGACATAATTTAAAAATATTGGACATAGTTCAAAAATTTTGGGCCCCTATCGGAACACTTTTCGCCCCTCCTGGTGTCCCAAGCTGGTTGCGGGCCTGACTTTCCTGTTGAAAAATCCGAAACCCGCATTATTATAAATCTATTTTGTTCAAAATGAGCATTTTTTAATGATTTTTTGAATGAAGTGCATCAGTGTAATCTCATTCGATCCAAATTGTGATTTATCAACATTATCAAATCGAGCGTTTTCAATTGTGATTACCGCATAGTCAATTATTTGTTGCATCACACAAGCATTTGTCGCACAAACGTGTGTTACTGTTCTGCAGGAACGTTTTCATATTAATTTTTTGTGATTCTTGTTGCACTTATTTTTATGACGCCGGTTATTAAAATCGACCTCATTAAAGCTAAAATTAACTGTGGGCGAAGCGGATTTATTAAGCGAAGACCATTGTATTCCATACTGATGTTGCGAATTTAAGTAATAATCCGTTGAATATAATTAAATCAATTGCCAATAGCACTCCGTTATTACTGTATCACCTGTATGGCTGCAAAGTAGCTTTGAAATAACGTAATTACGACGTCACCAATTCATTTTAACATTCCATATTGGTACCTCGCTTTCTAAAAACATTTCACCTGTTTGCATTTTCGTTTGTAACTGATTGAGCACCTATACAATAAAATACCAATACAACAAGTACTAGTACAATACCAATACAACGCACGTTTCGGCGAGAAGCGAAGTTTCAAATCACTATTGTTAAAACTGGTTATAGTAAATGTTTGCAGAAGTTGGAAACTTTATGTTTGGGATGCAACTGGCGAATCAGGTTTGCTAAAAAAAATAATCTTGCAGTAGTGCAGTTTTCCTGTGTATGGTCTATAGGGCATACCTTAATGCAAAAATATGATTGAATTGTCAAATCAGTCGCTCTTCTTGTAACTTTAGATTTTCTTCACAAGCTTTCTTTCAGCACGAGTGGTTAGTTTTCAGCTACAGGAGTATGGTGGTCGCCAGCCGCTGTGCGATCTCTGAAGCACTGGACAGCCACCACAAAGTTTTTGTAGAAATGTATTGTTGCATTGTTCACTTTCAATTTCGATTTCTATTAGTTTTATTCTGGATTTGAGTGGATTGCAGTTTAGTCACACTTATGTTTTCACTCAATTCCGGCGTCATCTGACAAAGACGTGGCTCACTGGTAAACCATTTCATGCCAGTTGTCTAGAGCTCATCCCGACAGGAACTAATTCAAATATACCAATTGACTTACGTGAGCAATTCATGTCTCATCAAAAGAATTTTCGGCACGACGTGCGTTTCTTGTCCACATCTAACATCTGGATGGGCGTCAAGCATGGTTCGCATCAGAGTAGTTCCACTTCTGGGCATTCCCCCAATGAAAATGAGTGGCATGTCTTTGTCATATGAATGGTTTATCTGCAAACAATAGAGGTAAGAATAAACATTAAACAAATATCCACGAGTGTAGCAAGCAACACCTGCCGTAATTGGCTAGAGACAAAAACAAATACGAGAACATTTTCAATAAAATGCGTTTGCAACATAAATAACTGTGAAATCAATGAACTTTTAAGTGGCAACGGTTAAACAAAGACAGTCAAGTAGATACAAAAGATTGAAATTCAGGCCGATAGATTTTCATACAACAATACTTTTTTTTATTAAAGGATTCTTGTTTGTTTAAAAAACAAGATGTAATTATTCACTCGGTAATTAGAAGGACAAAGCACAAAAGCAAATGGCGTGTCTTATTTCCTCAAAAAGTTTTGAAGTGGCTCCACTACGACTCATGTACCTCGTTGCGTTTCGTCTTTGGTGACGATAAATACCGCTCAGTGCGTTTCCACTTTCGAAACTGCATTGCTGACACTAATGTTCCCACTTTTTTCGAAAAACTCTTTTTTTTCGAAAAAAAACAAAGCAGCCAAAAAACCAAAGCAGCCTCGAACTACGCTTCTGCAGCACCTCGTTCTTTTCCGCTGTTTGATGAATATTTGTCAACTTTTATCTCAGCGGACACTTGGTGACGCTCCGTGGCTTGCTAATCGCTGCGGATGGTGCTGCAGACGTTGATGCATACAGAAAGAAAATTTCTTTATACTAACTTTGTAGTCCCTGCGGAGCGACTGCTTTCGTATTCAGTCCTAGATTCATATTCAAATTTGAATAAGACTAGGATTGAAGATGCGTAGTGTTACGTGAAATCGATTTCCTATTACAAATTTGCTGCTGGATTTAAACTCTCAAATTTTGTGGAGACCAGTTACTGGAATAGAGATATGTGCAAGTTTGAATCATCGCAAAAAGATGAAAACAGATCACAGCCGGCTGATTCCCCGAAAGCTTACAGCAACCCTAGAGTTTGTCAACACACTCTTTTACGACTGAAAACTGACCAGCACCGCTCGCATTCGCTTGGTTTCAAGAAATTCGACACCTGCAGGTTGGCGCCAATGAGTGGGGTCAGAAGTGCCTGGTAGTAAACTCATTTGCAATCCATGCGCGCCGCTTGTGGTAGAGTCAAAAACTGTAGTTTTGGCGCAATGTGGGGATTTGTAGTGAAGTGCAGAATTTTCTGAAGTTTGCTTAATTTGACAATCAGGTTTAGTGATGACCTCTTTTCTAGTCTTTTGCTGAAATTTTGGAAAAATTTGCTTCTTTTTCGTTGTTCTCATTATAGATTCCTTTCACTACAACGGTTTGGATGGCATTTATGAATGTCCTCTCACCCTGTTTTGTGTTTGACCCGCAACAACCTAAACCTGGTGACGCCCTTGTGGTCTGTTGCTTGGCCCTCAACATCCAAAAGCTTTGCGTAATACTAGGGGCCTACGTTCCTTCCTAGACGTCGTCGCCAACGCTTTTATGTCTTCCCCAGACAACAACGCTGCCTATTTATATTTATCCCTACAGACGTGGGCGTCGGAAGGATATTTTCTAGGGGGGCCAATAGTGAATTTTTTCCAGAGGTAGCCAAAAATATTTTACAAGGGAGAGCCAAAAGTAGTGAAATTTCATTTTACCTACTCGAAACTAAGAAAACAACATATTTTTGCTAAAAAATTAGTAGATTGTAGCCTACTCAGGAAAATCACCTCTTCTCTGCAGGAGTGTTCAGCAGGTGAGTTTGAATCTGTCCGGTTCAGAAACACTTCTTTCTTCTCAATAACTGTGTGATATGCATTTCCATTGTCGTTTTGCTTTGAAGCAAACAGATAAACGAAGTAGATGGAGAAGACCCAACAAGTTCCCAGAAAAGTTACTTCTCCAACTTTGGTCCTCGCCCCACGTGTTAAACACGGCCTCAGTGAACCAACCATACTTGTCTAGAAAGCAACAGTGCCATCCAAGTTTTTATTACTGCAGTTTTTATGGCCTGAAACAAAAAAACAATTAGGGATGTAACAAAACATCCTGTTTTCAAGAAATCGTGGTATTTTTAACGGGACAGTGTGTGATAGAATTCACGGATCATTTTTTGACAATTCCAGGTGGTCACATGAAAAACTACAGGGTTTCTTTAAGAGCATCAAATTGTGATCTCATTGTGGCACACTCGCACTTCACCTCGCCTCTACTCGTTTCTGCTCCAGCGTATACATGACATTGTTGGTTCACTCAGCAGCTAATCAATTTCACAACTTGTGATTTAATTATGAAACGCCAGTCCTGGAGAGCGTTGCTGGACACTTGCACCACTTTTGAATCATTGCCGATGTACCCTAATTTCGTTTGATGCTACCTGAACGTTTTTGCTCTATTTTTTCCATTTTCGTTGTCACGTACCAGGGTTTTCCGGAAGGCCGCCCAGGGCCGTTAATAGGAAAATAGACACATTGAGAAAATAAGACGTGGACCAAATAACCGCCCGGGCAGTTATACGGCAGTTGCACATTGCCTGTGTCTGAACAACTCCACATGCACACAACATCCATACACAATAGATGTATGCATAATCCATATTTATTTCAAAGTTTTAGTCAAGGTTATAGTTTTAGTCAAGGCACAAATATCTAAATAGTTTTCAAACTCTGTATAAAGTTGGACATACAGTGTAAGGGAACAGGTACAAATAGTATTCAACTGAAATCTTAGCACCATATAAACGCCCTCCTAAAATAAGTGCCCGTGGGCGGACTAAAGACTGGGCGGCCTTCCGGAAAACCCCGGTACTACGGAGGTTTCAGGGAAGTCTCGATAAATAGTGTTTTAACATTGCTGGCAATTTTTACAGAATGAAGACTATTTTAAGAAACCTTTTAGGGACTATCATTTTTATCTTTACTGAGCACTAGTACCCGGTCGAGACAATATGCCCACCCAGGCCCGTGACCAGCCCGGGGCATCAGGAGGGCTAAGAGTGTTCTGTGGAGGCTCAAATTTTGCATCGATAGCATGTACGAAAAATAAGGTTATACATACAATCAGAGTTTGCACATACTATGACCTTTCTAACACATTTTTCCAGAGGGTAGAAGCCCCCTGCGCCCCGCTTAGTTACGGACCTGTGCCTACCACTGTCGGAAGTGCAGGATTTAGCCTTAACAGTGTTGCTGGTGGTGATACCCTTTCAAAACAGACCTGTTCATATCAGGCCACTCATAACATACCATACAAAACGGACCACGTTCATACCAGACCTGTTCGTAACAGACCCGTTCATAATAGACCACGTTCATAACAGCCCAGTTTATAACAAGACACGTTCATAACTACTTTTGGTGTATTTGTAAAATCTTTTTGGTGCTGTTTTACTGACGTAAGGTCTTTTTTCAACAACCTAAACTTTAAATGAGTATTTTTTGAATTATGTTGTCAATTTGGAATGTTCTTTATTAAAAAAGACATGATCTGGAAATAACTAAAGTCATTGAACAGGTAGGATATAGGAATTTTTTTATTTTGCAGTGTATGCACATATAGATGAAACTTAGACTGCAGGCATACCCATAGAATGCATTTAGTTTATGAATATATTGCTGCAGGTTTATCAATCACCTTTATCAATGCTGGTTTCTCGCTGGAATCTTATAAAGAACTGAGAGAATGGTCAAGCAATAATAAGATCAAAACTGTCTTTCCCAGGGTTTTATGCGCGAGTAAGCTGAATCAGGCCCGCAACCAGGGGGAGAAGCAGAGCAAATTCTGCGCGATATTTTCATGCATCATTTTAGATTTTAGAAATGGGTTGTTTTGATCTATGTTTCATGTGTAAACTCCCTGAATAAATTATTGACTACCTGTATTGTAGGCTGAGCTTCCTTCTGCATGGTTTAGTTTATTTGCAATAGCAGCTTTGTGTAGAACGTGGTTTATACAGACCGCGTGCAAAGAATGATTATTTACATGTAGGATAGCGAGTTGACAAATCATCGTTTTCTTAAAATTCCACTTCTTGGAAGTGTGACCTAAGTATTGAATGCTTTAGCTTTGAAGGTGCGCATTAAACGAACCCGCACCAGCTGCAAAAACTAACCCTTGTATTACCAAGTTTTTATTGATTCCTTTTCTAAACATTTGTTGCACTGTCAGTGCTTTCAGTGTTTATGCAAACTCTTTCGGAATATCTGAAAAAACTCATTCAAAAAATCTGCAAAAAATTCTACAAACCGTCTAAAATTTATTTAACAACTGAGGTGACAAAGCAGTGGCGCAGCCCGCCGAATAATATTCCAGAGCCATGCTACTCAAGGACCAAAAGAAGCTGCTTTGAATTAATGCTTAGGGAATATGAAGGTAAATAAAGCACTCAAGCTACACGCTCATTTCAACAATTTATTTACGTTTTGAAACTCAAGATCACCGACACATTGTTGGCTGTGTCTAAACGACATAAAGTAGATAAGTATTTCTCAAACTTATTTGTGTGTGGCCCACATAATCATCTTCAAATTCTTGATGCCCACAAGAGAATGTCATTACTTTTAAAGTTAACTACTCTTTGTGTAGAGAATAAATGCAACATTTGTCCATACATTTTTACCGGTCACCAAAAATCCGCCAATAAGTTCACATTCAAACGGCCCTTTCAAAACATCCAATTGCCCAACTGTGGGCTATGTGCCCCATGTTTGGAGTCGCTACTGTATTTTGTTCGATTATGCTACAGTAACTATATGAGCTGTTTTTTGGAAGCAGTCGCAAGGTATTTCTTGTCAAAGTGGTTTAGGTGCGACCGTGCGGCTTGGCGTTCCACAGTTAGAAACACTAAAAATATCCAAATAAGTCCTGTAGTCAGAAAATAGAATTCGGCATCGGCAAGCATGCCACCAAAATGTGCCTTTTATTGAACTACAACACATTAAAATCAGTTAGCAAAAACCGGAAAGCCGGCAGATCAGAGACGAGATTTCGAAAAACATGACGTAAAAAGTAATGAATGTCAGGGTTTTTTTAAGGCGTTTTAGGGCCCAGAATCGGGTCCCTAGAATTTCAAATCAGGTCCCTACAATCAGAGAAATTATCCTCGGGTTCCTAGAATCAGAGAAAATCGGGTGCCTAGGATCAGAGAAATCGGGTCCCTACATCCACACCAGGTACCTAACATTTTCCTTAAAAAAAACTGATGAACGTGATAAAAGGGCCACCAAGATAAGAGAGGGGTGTAAAAAAATCTTTTATACGTTTTAGTTTTCTACAGTGACTTCTAATTAATCGTCTATTACCTATACAGTCATTTGTAAAAGTAAAGGCCACCCAAGCCACAACTACATATTGTCGTGAAGTTGTAACTAATATACATCGTTCACTTGTCCAGAGCATATTTTTTCAACAAATAAATAATCCTTGATCTTTTCGGAGCTGCTAATTTATATCTACAATCAGTTGTAGTGCAGATTACCGTACAGATGAAAGGCTTTTTTAAAAGTGGAGAATATTGGGATTGGGCACAAACACTTCATTATTAGGTGTGGAGTTAATCATCATGTCACAGATCGCAAGTGTTTTCTGAATATCTTCGGAATTGCTGCAGTTACATTTGAAAACATGATGATAATTTTTTTATTTTTTAGCAGAAGAGCTGATTCATTCCTAAGTGAGAAGCAACTTTTCCACTGCAATTATTAAGTGGTATTTTTTAATGGCATTAGCCTGTGGTGGGTTTATACAAGAACTAAAAGGTGCGTTTTCATACTTACAGTGCATATTTTGTGTTGCAAGTCGCGGTAACTGTATTTTATGTATTGTTGGGAACATCTGTCTTTACTATTTCTTCGCTGTTAAGAATATAACTGTATATAATAGTAGGTTGTGTTAAAAAAATCTTAATTTGGCAATGAACTGACTATTAAATGATTATTACTTATGAAAAATGCGTAATGACATGTAGAGTTTTGAAATGTAAAAGTAGGGAAAAACAAAAATGGTTGTTATGTGTCAACACGGCCTTCACCCGAAGCACGTTGCGCAACAAAGAAAACGGCGCACGCATTGCATTAGACAAAATGTACAAGTAGGCTATATAGTTTTCTGGAATCACTGTTTGCGAAAATACATTTTTCAAACACACAATCAATAGAATCTATTGTAAAGGGTTTTGAAAAATAGTTTTAAGGCTGTGCATGCTGTTGGTAGTTGATGCGTCTCAGCATGGCGAGCATCAAGTTTATCTAAAATTTGGAAATAAGTGCTGATTTTTCTTTCGAAGAACTTTTCTTAGTCAAGTCGCGCATCCGATTTTCACAAACATGTTCAAAACTAAATTACAAAAATACATTCTAAAGTAGGAATTGGGAACGTGCGGCCCGCGACAACATTTGATATGGCCCGCATCAGAATTTCTGTTACCCAATTTAGAACACTGCACCTCGTCAAAACGAAGCCACGAAACCCCATGATGAGCACGCACTTAAGGTAGGATGTAATAAGAAGCGTCCATCTCTCATAGTAAGATAAAGGTAGAATTTTAGGATACAACCAGTTGTTATTTGCGGCCCGCAAGCAATAATCCACAATTTATGCGGCCAGTGATAGTAAATAAGTTCCCCATCCCTGTTCTAAAGTTAGCACGAGTTCTCAAAATCCAAGCTATCGACACTCGCATGGCCAGACTCCTACGTTTTCCTCTTCAGCTTCATGACTAGCCTTCTGGAGAGCAACTACAGGTTGTTCAAAGTGCCCTAAAGCTTGAGCTCTTCACCTTGATTTTGTTATGGAAGGTTTCATCCATAACATGCTGGCTAAAGAAATGACATTAATTACGGAACGAGAAGAGGAAAAGCTGTTTACTGACACTAACGAGAACTGAACCCTAAAA
>JGI24158J21664_10013136_pt1 | contig 10940 bp, 7 predicted proteins | sample Ectturendosymbi3_FD_21664 | JGI IMG/M metagenome (IMG submission 21664)
AAAAAAAAACAAAGCAAAAAGAAACGTGCTTTGGTAAAACGTCATGATTTTTCGATTTGTTAACCATTAAGGCACACAGTACTCGGACAGGAAAACAACCATTAACAAAACAAACTTCAGTTTCTATGCATAGAAAATGGAGCTCAGTAGCAGCCTCTAACAGGAATAGCAGTTGTCATTTTTCTTAACAAAAGTGCAACGTCAAGATTGCACGCGATCAACTGGACAGGAAGTGCCGAAGTAGCAAGAAATTAAAGTTGCAAAAATGCTTGTAAACAGCTGCGCACCAAGACAAGCGAAAAAACTTTTCTGCTTATAAGCGCAGGAACGACCCGGCCATCGATGATGGTCTGTCGGCGAATACTGCACTGGATAGTAAGATACAATAAAAGCCTACGATGGAGCAGCTGAGCCTAAAACTGGAACAAAAACGCACTAGACTTGTGGCGCGTCGTTACCAGTCAGGCTTCCAGCGGAATTGTTCATTGCTAGAGTTCACGTCCTTTGCACAGGGAAGCAGCAGCATCTTATCTGTGATTTCCTCACAAAAAGTGCCCAATGCAACCAAACGTGTTGATTGAACGGTTTAAGACGATAGAAATCCATCCCCCACTGGTGGAGCGTAAGAGAAGCCTAAAAAAGCGTCGTCAGCTTCCTGCACGCTAGCACTGACCTGAAACGAGCATGATAGTCACGTTACCTCCACGTTCATCCAGAACGAAATAAATAGTCGCAACTACGTAACATCCTGTGCTGTATACATAAAACACATCCGGTAGGCGTTGCGTACAAGGAGGTATGTCAATCAAACTCCCAAGTAACACACATGCTTTGCCAGCAGCGGTGGTTAAAGCAAAACGACTAGTTGACGCGGGTGCGGTATGACGTCACAAATCCACATGCACACAAATCCACCGGCGCACTGCCAGTTACGTTTGTTCACATGAATTACGGCCGCCAGTGCGCTCCAAGTTATTTTTATGAATTACGTTCAGGAACAGCATTTAGGCGATTATATCTCATTTACTCGTGCCTACAAGCACAATGAAATGTCAAACATTTTGATGAATTCATTCAAGCACAATTCCACACGTCCGTTTGGCCGTTTTAGACAAAGAGTTCACGACCGCAGGTTGTGCACCCATGCTTTAAAACAACGCTAATGATAAATGTTGATGCTGTCCCAACCAGAGAAAAAATGAAAAAAAGGCAACCTTTTCGACAATTTCTCACAATGCGTCACTACCTTATCGCCTGAGCCTGCTTCTTTCACTGACTTCGAAACCGGTTCTCGTATGAACTCCGGATCCACATGTCTCAGGTCTTCCGGTCCTGTCTGCATTTGAAAAGTTAAAAAATAGCGACTTCGCCAAAGTTTCCGCTATCTAGAAACCAAACATATGAACACATGTTCATAACGATAAAATTGACCTCGACCACAAACCACGTTCACGAAACGGACCACATTAAACAGGCAAAGCAATCCTTGCACCAAAAGCAATGGAAAGAATCTGGCAACGCAGAGCAGCGTCGAAGTGAAGCTCGAAGCGTTACCAGGAAAATCAAAACGAAACTTTTTATAAAGTTCTTAAACAAAAACGCTTTAATGTTCTAGGCATTTCCACACTGTTAACGTATACACACCACGTTAGGATTGTAAGGCACGGGTATTCGCTTAGCGAGAAGGTCGTCCCAGACAATCGAAGAGAAGAAATCATGCTCTTTGATGTCCAGCTGAAATTAAGAGCAATTGACATTCAACATTTGTAGTAAACCAAATGCTCAGAAATGTCACTGCGATAAACTCAGACAGTAGTCATAGCGCAGAAACGTAACTGTGACGTTGCGAGGCCGCACTGCGAAGACGTGGCTTGGTCCGCCCTGAGGCGAAACGACAAATGCGAAGAGACCACAGCACGTTATATTATCTCGTGACGTAACCAGTCCAAATGTGTTGTTGTTTATTTAAAGTACAGTGTTGCAACAGCTTGGTAAGACATCTACGGCATGTGCACAGCCCACGATTTCTTGGGTTATACAGCGCGCGTATTTCAAAACTCAATTGTAACTCACGAAGTCTCTTGCTGAGCTACCCAATCGTCTCTCTGGGTCTTTCTGCAAAAGCTGTAAAGAAAACAACACACTAAGCAGTCGTCGTTGACGCTTTTGCATTCAGAAACCAAGAATGAACCGCTTACGTGGCTGATGGGACACCGTCATCACAAAGAAATAGTATTTACCCAGCACTCTACAGCGGTTCGCATGCGAAGCATGAGCCGCTGCACCAAACGAACCTCAACAGAAGAAATTACTTGAAACATCACAGATAACTGCATGTGACATTTTACTTCGAGTATGCGATACTCTCAACACACGTAACTGAAGTCAGCAGATATTTGCGCTGATTCCAGTCACTCGGTCAAACCAACAGTTTAACCGTTCGTTTATTATCCAATTGTTAAAACCTTCCCGCAAGGGTCAAATAAGATCAGTTTGAAGAGTGTTAATCTGCGGGTCAGTCTCAGTGCTTAAGATGAATTTCCTAACCAAGATGAATTTCCTAACCAAGATGAATTTCCTAACTCTAACGGATAGTTCTCCAATAAAAAAACACAGTATCAGATTCTATACTTGCGAACTCACCCACTCGAGCAGATTTCTCGCAGCATTTGACGCATTCGGACGGAGCTTTAACGGCTTGTGCAAAATATTATCGTACATTTCATGCGTGTCGCGACTATAGAATGGAGGCTGAAGGCAAGAAAGAGCGATAAGCTGGAAGCCAAGCTGCGACTATCAGAAGCATGACAAAAGGGTGGCAGAAAATGTCTATATGCAGCAGAATGCGTTTGGCTAGTCTTGAACATTGCGCACCATTAATTCCGGGGCACTCCACCAGCGAAACATGGCGTGAAGAAGACCATGGTTTCTAAGAACAACGTTATGAGTCCAAATTTTCGCAAGAAGAAGGTGAGATCTTACCAGACCATACAACATTTCGTACAGAACCGCTCCCAAACACCACCAGTCAACAGCTTTCGAATACGGTCGTTTCCTGAGAACTTCCGGAGCAAGATACTACACACGAAAGTGGTAATCAGCACAGAGGTTGCAAGAGTTCTAGAAAACTCGGTAGAAATGTTAAGAAAAGCAAGACAAATATACTTTCTGCACAAATCTTTCGATGCTTTGTAATAATATACCTCGGGTGTGCCGCAGAATGTCGTGGTTGTCTGATTTTCTTGAATACCCTCCTTGCACAAACCGAAGTCCGTCAGAACGATATGTCCCTGCGAACAGTTTATTTAACCCCACGGCGCGTAAAAACGTAAAACTAAATTAACTGTGACGGCAGAATATGAAGAAGAGCCGCATTGCGGAATGGTGAACCAAACACAAAAATACAAGCGTAAGGCATCAAGCAATCAGCAGGACTCACTTCGGAGTCCAAAAGGATGTTTTCTGGTTTTAAGTCTCTGTAGATCGTGTTCAGCGAATGCATGTAGCCAACAGCACTAGCTATTTCCGCAGCGTAAAAACGAGCCCTGCAAGACATTACACGAAAATACGACTAATAACATTTCACAGGTGGTGAAAGTGCACATACCTGCACACAACAGAGATTTCTTTTACTGACTGACTTTTACTGACATACGAGCAACTTAACACGCAAAAAAACATCACCAGAAATAAAATAGGCTATTTTGGTTTGTGGAACTGTCAAAAAAGTAAAAAATTGGTAGTCACCAATGAGATACAGTGCGATTCAAAAAATAATTGTAAAACACAAACAGAAACAACTGCATAGAGCCCAAATAAAATTTCGTCCAGCACAACATTTTCAGCAATTAAGCAACGCCAATAAAAATTGCTACATATGCTTTCTGTTAAGTTTTAGAGAAGATGGTGCAACAGAATGACATCATAATCGTAAAGAGTCCAATACTGGTTTGTGTGCGAAAGCAATAATCACAAGTACAGGTAGACACTCTCGGTGGGTTCTTTTTCAAGCCATATAAAAAATCGGCTGCATATACGGACAAAACAAAGGTCCACACGATAAACAAACCTGTCCTCCGTAAACGTCCTCTCTCGCTGCAAATGAAAGAAGAGCTCTCCGCCATTGACATAATCCAACACAAAGTACAGTTTATCAGACGTTTGAAAGCTGTAATGAAGGCCCACCAGAAAAGGATGTTTGAGATTTTTCAGAAGCACGTTTCTTTCCGCCATGATATGTTTTTGCTAAAAAAGAATTTATTCTTAAACAACAAGTTGACCTTGTTAACACAAAAACAGCACGTAATTGCTGCACCGTCTTTCACAGTCACAAAAAACTGGGAATAATAACTCCGCATGTATAGAGTGAAAACACTGTAATACAAGGGTGCAAAATTTTCTGTGAATGTTAGTAGCGCGTAGAAATGTTTATCAGCGCACACATATAAGCTTTGTTATACAGCATTCGTATGCATAAAGTTTAAAATGTAAAAAAAAAAAACGTTCCCGCACTCCCAGTTTTTGGTCACGCGGAGCGACCGTATTTTGCACCCCTGCTGTAATACAAAACTTCAGCTCGGAAATGCGTACCATTTAACACAACTGATAATTATTTGGAGGCTACTTCAAAGCAGTATCGTCACAAACGGTGTCAGCGCTTCGAGTAGGGATGTGAATCATGGAACATTTAGAGGTTCTGGAATATTCCGGAAACCTTATTTCAAATCCAGAATATCGAATCCTATTCCAGAATCACTTGTTACATATAAATATCAGCATATCGACTTTTAATTTATCAGTGTTTTATGTTTAAAATTAACAACACCAGTAAAACAAAACAGAAAAACATATCTACAGCAATTTCTTACTGCAATGCAATATATTAGTTAAAGTTTCTTTCTCTTACTCAGGAGCACGAAGGGTGATACTGCAAAACTTATTGAAACCATTGGTTTTGCCAGCTTCGCAATTTCTCACGTTTATTTAATATAAATTTATTTCGAACGTAAATATTCGAAAAAACTCTGATTTTTGGATTCAAATACTGAAGGATTCGAATCCATAGAATTCGATATTCCATTATATGAATCCTTAGTTTTGAGCCGCCAAAATTCCATTTTAAAGTGGAAGAAATGGAGAAAAAGTAACTTGACTTCCAGGCTGGAAAAGCTCCAACGGAGGTTGTACTCGCGTGCCGCAGACATTCGTGACAATGTTGCTTTATGATTCCCCCCTTCAGCTGCTTGTGTTGTGGCACTGCACACAGCCACCTCTCTGAGAGCTACAGATGGACCTCAACTACCGGAATGGTGTCACTACGATATATGGCACAAGCGTGTAAACAGCGAGGACATGCAACAACTGTCCACCTGAGCTATTATTTAAATGACCGCGGCAAACACGCGACTGTTCTGACGTTCGACGCCATTTTTACTTAGCGTAGATCATACAATGTGCACATCGAAACAACACTATTTCATAAGCGAAAACCCAAACAGACATAACCGGTATTTAAAAAAGGGTTGCTCAAGAAGTGATCAAACAGACATGCTCTTAGTACCTTGTATCTTTTCTCAACGTAAAAGCTAAAATAGAGAATATGTCCTGCTGTGTTCACCTGATTTCGATTTGGCTTTTGCGTATAAAAAAGGAAGCACGGCAGCTGAGGAAAAAATCGGGTCCGGTGAAAAAGGAATAGCTCGAGCTCTCTGTTCTAGGGTTACGTTGCTACTGTATGGATCACAATCACGTCAGTGAACTTGGCTTAAAACTCAAAATAGTTTTTCTATTTTTTTTCTGGGAAATCGATGAATACCCTCCACAGGCAATCCAAGGGTTTTCGTTTGAGGAACACTAACGTCAGTAATATTTTTATTTGAAAAATAGTTTCACGAATGAAGTTGGAATCGCACGCAGTAAACTTGATTCCTTGCGCAAGAGCAAACACAAACTCCGAAAAGCTATCAGCAAAGTTTATTGTACGTTTTTCCGTCTGCTGATGATTTCGTCATTGCCTAGTAGTTCTGCGTTTGAAAGGAGGGCCAAGTGTCAAAGCTTCAGTTGTACAGCCGCTCAGCAAAAACATAATATACAGGTATCACAAAAAGTTCACATGTCGAGTTTTCAGTCAGCATACTGTTTTTCCTAGGAAGACAATTTACTGTGTATAAACAGATACAACAAATCAGTGGATTTCACGAGTACAGGATATTATCCTAAGGATATGTGATGTTGTCGTTGTAAGAACAATAGTAAACAATTACCATCAGATTCTGGTAGTAACCCGAATTTTTGACTTTCAACAGCAATGCGTGAGCTGTGTTTGCAATTCGTTTTCTTCCTAATGTTTTGACAGCATTTACGCAAAAAACATTGTTCGGATCCACTGTAGAAACTAAGGCTGTGGAGCCAATACCAAAGCCCTTAACTCCAAGTTCATCGCAACAATATCAATTCATCGAGGAAACGCGCTGCCAAGAACAGCGTGGCTCCGGTTTTACCGCTTCCGCACCGGTGTCGGACGTTTCCACAAATGGGGTATGGTCCCTTCTGCGGCTTGTGAGTGTGGCGCAGAAGAACAGACCGTCGACCTCCAATGTCCAATCCATCGACCTCTGCATGGCCTGATGGTTCTGGACGATTAGACAATCGAATGGCTGCTCATTGTGCTCAACACCTTCCGCGAGATCTACTGCGGCCCAGCAGTGGATTGAAAGAATTAGAGATCGACCGATATGGCTTTTTTGGGGCCGACACCGATACATCGACCATTCATGGACCGATAGCCGATACCGACATTTCCCAAATTTTTAAATCTTGTTTTCTGCTTCATTATCAAAAACTGTATGTATTCTACGCTTTACCTTTTTTGAAAAACTTCAAAAATCAGGATTTATAAGCTAAATTTTTTCTAAGTGCAGCAATTTCAATAATTTCCTATGATTTTCAATTAATCTCATTAATGATGACGCTTTTGTTTTGGCGGCGACGGCCGACGCGTGCTTCGTGGTTCATCTTGTCTACTTGTTTATGAAATCCCACTTGCCAGCGTTGCTGCAAGATATGGCTTGTTGTGCTTCTTGCGCAAGTTGTCCGGATGTATGAGGAATATAACAGCGTTTTGTCAACACCTACTGAGGCCGATAAAATCGACCGTTTTGGCCGATACCGATGTATCGATGAAACTCAAATATTGGCCCGATATATCGGCCACTCTAGGCCGACATATCGGTCTATCTCTAGAAAGAACTACCTCATACGATGAAGAAGGAAACGCGCCACAGAAAGTTGTATTGTTATTTCAGTCAATCATAATGGACTTAGAACCCGGGTTAGTTGATAAATATTCACAACTATGCAGCGTCTGCTCACAGTCAAACTTTCTTCTCAGCAAATCGCTTCAAGCCGGAACAGAGGTTCCCAAATGGGGAGATTGCAACGGCGTCGCAAGCTTACATCCGTCGGTACTACCAAGATCTTAAGATATTAGAAAAATCTCCTCAAACCCAATCAGTGTACATGTAAATGACTTGGCGAAAAGTTAGAAGCATCATGTACAGTGACATAGCAAAGATTTCAGAATTGAGGCAACAATAACTTCGTGCGCAAAATTCAGTTCGTTTATAGGACAGGTGAGCTAAGTTATTGGTTGACAGATGAGTGGTGGAATTATGTGAGTGCTTCGTTTAATCTATTGCAACTTATGCAATGTGCATAGGGTCACTGTATCGGGAGTTCACACAAGTTAGAAAGCACTGGCTTAAATGCGTACAACGGATAATCGCATAAAATGTCTGATAAATTCAATGCGCGATTAACCGGTTTCGTGGATAGCGCAAACTTGCACATCAATCTAAGATTAGAGTGGGACAAATTTCAGTCTGCAACTCCGACTCCACTGACCCCAAATTCTTTTGACTCCCCGAATCCAACTCCACAGCCTTGGTAGAAACTGACCTTACCGCTTACTGACAATCAAACATCCAGCCGGCAATCCCTTAATAGGAAGTAGAAATTCCTAATCGTTCAGAAATTTTGGATATGTGACACCACTGACACTGTAATTTTTATATGGCATGACTGTCAATGGGGGAATGGTTCGAAAAAAGTTGTTTTCTGAAACTCATGCGCATTACGTTGGTTGCGTTATTCCTGTTTACGTAAGCCTTTTGTCAGGGAATTTCCCGCTTATTTTCAGAGTCAGCGTTTTGGCTCAAATCGTTTACTGACGTGACAGGCCGAAAAGCCGCTTAGCAAACTTTACGCGATAATACTACCAGCTCAGCTTTTAATTGGGCTGTTATGAATTGTCACAATACCTAATTAGCCATGTAGTTTTCTGCATTCTGTCTTGGTTCTGCTTACCAACACTCACAGGAACAGCTCAGTGTACAAATTTTCAAACGACTGGAAACAGGACTGTGAACAGTGTTTCACTGAGTGATTGTTCCATGCTGAACCGCCAGAAAGCTTGTGATTCATAACTCGCTCGGAAGCAGATGGGAAGTGGAAATTGACCATCGTGAGGTCGATTTAATGAAGGCACTCCTTCTCGGACGTTTCAAATCAGTGCCTTTGATTGAGGATAGTTGTTTCCAAACATCGGTCGCAGACCAACAAAAACTAACTGGTGCAGCTGGTTGCGACAGCGTTTCACTGAAGTCCCTAGGCAAGTTCAAAAGTAATGATCAGGGGAAGTTTGTGGGGGGGAATTTATCCGCACAGCGCTGACCGAAAGGTTTCATCGATAAATTGCTTGATTTCTATGTCTTCGCACGATTTTTCGTTAGCGCAGAAAAGCTCCCAGGAACGACGTTCTCGAGTGCAATGTCTTGAGTGGTTTAAGTGGTTACCTTACAGTGAAACTGAAGAGACGTTTCGCAAATGGTGCATTGCATTTGCTGATGATGTCACGTGAGTTGCAGCGCTCAACGGGAACATCTATTGTAACAGCATCGTCCAGTTTTTGGAAAAAGGGAAAATTCTTGTCAATTTAATCAAACACGCCAATGCCATGAACTGTGCGCTACAGCGAAGAAAAAGTGGGCGTAACAAGCGTTCTGTGTGAGAACAGAAAATCTTCAAACGAAATTAAAGAGTGGGTGAGGCACATTATCAAGGTTGTGCAATCTGTACTCGTAAGAAACTACCTTTATGTGGTGATAAATATTCCAGTCCATTTGAAACATACAACACAGATCACAATTCAGTTTTTAGGGCTGCACACAGATTGCGTTTGGATGCTACTGATAAATCTATAAGTGAGTAGTTAAAATTAGCTATAGGGAGCACCTTGAACATTAGCTGGTGTAAGCAAAACAAAATTGCAAATTTGTGTGACAAAAGTAAATTCAAAATCAATCTTATAAAGATGTAGCAAACGTGAACTACTTTTTTATGCAAGTAGACAATGGGTCTCACGTTGGGCAGCTAGACTTATCATAAAACACACTTGCAAGTTTTGTCGACAAGTAGCAAGATTCATGAAGAGTTGCTAAATCTGTTGTCAGTTAAATCTACCACGGGAGAAGCTCGAGCGGATTGCACAATCGCAAATCTGTCGGATTTTGGTATTGACCTAATTTTTTTAGGGAATCAAGGATACGATAGAGGAAACAGCACCACGAGCGAGGTGTGCAGGCTAGAGTGCGGCTCTGTACACCTGAGCAATACATGCATCCTGCTATAGCCATGCGCTTAATTGAATGGTCTGTAGCGCATCGCTACTACCTTCAACGCGAAAGCCCATTGGCCAAAATCTTTCGCAGTCTGCGCAGCAGCGTGTAACTATTCACAGGAAGCACGTCCAAATGGTAAAACCAACTTCTGGTCGATGAAACCACGGATATGCAGATATTCCTGGAAGAAACCTATGTATGAATCTCGTTGGATAGAAAAATTATGTTGTCACATTTGTGGAAGTGTTGCCCATTATTTGTAAAAAAGTGGCAAATCCAGCTGCGCAAATCTAAACCAATCCAGCTGTGCAAGCTGAAGTAATGGCCACAGCGTTGCACTTGTTTAATTTGAACGCTGCACAATGAAAACCTTGAATTTTTTGATGGAAATGAGCTTGTGGAAGCAGCCCTTGAACTGAAACTGACTGAACTGAAACGTCTTCCCAGCTTTTCCATTATGAGGTGCTTTCTCTATGTTCTGGCATTTGGATTACTCAACATCCGGAATGGAGAGCACGTTTCAAGACCAGAAAATAACGCGCAGTTTGGTTTGGAATTTAGTTCCAAACTTTCGCAAGTCTGTCACTGATGATCAAATTCATTGTTCACCCAGCAAATACCGAAGGGCTATTGACAGAGATGTAGTGATTTCAACAGAAATTCAACGATAGTTTAAGAAAGTGGGAGAATCTAGAAGAGGTAAAGTGCTATCAAACACGCTTATGGCGATGTCCAAGAACTCTTATTAATGTTAGAAATGTTCTTTAAACACTAACCATAATATCTGGTGAAACACATTGTGGTGATTGAAGACCTGAGACCAACCTGAGGACAAGCATCGAAAGCGACTGCCTCACGGCTTCGCTTTTATATCAACACACAAAGACCGTCAGTGCATGTGAAAAAAGAAGACCACATCATTGGCAGAGACGATATTCGTAAATCAGTTGTTGCAAGTGAAGAATGTCGTTCGGATGTCGGTGTGCGCTTTTGTATTAACAGTGATTTTGCCGCTTAAAACGCATCAAATAGCTAGTGAGAAATACGCGCATAGATACAGTAGTTGTAATCCATAGGTTCATGGCCAACATCATTGGAATTTTCATTGCTACCTCTGTGAGATTCTCATCGCTTACAATTTGTATTTTCAAGGGTGTCAAGCCTCTTTGGTGACCATTGCAATGAATTTATTGACAAACAGCCAATGAAGGCAGGCCAAGGCCTGAAGAGCTCATTGGCAACGCAAAAACACAGAAAAAAAAA
>JGI24158J21664_10013137_pt1 | contig 10940 bp, 7 predicted proteins | sample Ectturendosymbi3_FD_21664 | JGI IMG/M metagenome (IMG submission 21664)
GATTGATCATAACGGCTCACACAAACGCGTATCTGTTCTGTCCCCCCAGTAGTTGTACATATAACAGCCACATAAATACTGTAAAAACGAAAGTTTTCTTGCGTACTTTATGCGCATTTTCAATTCTTGTGTAGGCTAGTTCAGCAAGTTTCAAACTGTCAACCCTTGGTGTCCGCCATCCCAGCTGCATTCCTTCTCTGTTCGACTGCTATTCGACCAGAGAGTCGCGTTACCATTTTTTAATTTGTGAACTGCCCCAGCGTAGCGTTGAGTGTGTTTTACTGCACTCTTTGAATGCACAACCTTATATTTTTGCAGTTGTGAACTGCTCTGACGCAGCACTGAGTATGTTCTACCGCCCTGTTTTAACGCGTTGCTGGATATTTTTGCAGTTCTGAACTGCTCTGTCTCAGGGCTGTGTGCTGTGTTTTGCTCCGGTCTTCTCACTTAAAGCGCTGATTAATTTATGTGCTTTACAGTGACAACCGTAGGCTACAATAACGAGTAAGGAGAGTGCGTGTAGAATATTATGCACGCTGTGTCAACAAACTTCGCCAAACATCAAAATGACATCATATTGTGACGTCATAAATAGCGTATATCCAATTGCATTGACCATCATACGCCACTCCACTGCTAAATACTAGAATTTGTTAGGGGGCATGCAATCAAGCAGTCATCCCGTGCATTACCAGACCTCTTCACGCCACTGACCGAATCTCATTGAAAAAAATGTCCTTGAAAAAATTTCAAGTGATCTGGCAACCCTATCCAGGGGTCACTAACATATTGCCCGAGGGCACCAGGTTGTCCGCAAGAATCGCCCGCTGGAAAAAAATGTGTATCAAACTGGTAGCCCTTCGTATTAGTCGGTAGCCAGTTTGAAAAAGGTTAGTGAACCTGATGTAAACCAAAGATTTTTAAAATAGAAAAAGCTTCATAAAAAATGCCTGACAACCTACTCAAAAAGTGTTTTGATTTTCATCGTTATAGAAAGAACGCATCATGGCTGCAGGAACGTCTTTTTTCAAGAAAAGCTCCCAAAAGAAGGAAGAGCATGATTTTGATGTTACAAACCAGGAAGTTTCTCAACTTAGGTTGTGAAACTTTCAAACAATATCTATACCAATTTAAATGTATCTGGATTTGAAAGACGGCGCGTAAAATTGTCTGATGCCCTGAAAAATTTACGAACATTTCTTCTTAAACGAAGTACAGAGCACAAACATGTCACTGATTGATCTTCCCCACTTGATTTCCTTCGTTTGCAAACGATTTTGCACGCCTCACTGCACAACCACCTCAACATTTTCTTTAGCTTATTTTTACACCTTTTTACGAGACAAGCAAGTAATGATCGAGTCACTTGGACACGACCGCAAAAAAGCGAGACGTCTGATCGCTCTACACTAGTCTACTTTTTGGATCGGTTTGCTTCGCTCCTAGCTGTTCGGCCAAAGGAAGCTTCCGCTGGTTTTCACACCATCGGGGATGTTATGCCTTTGACTGCCTCTGCGCATGTAGTGGCTTGCGCCACTACATACTCAAAGCCAATGTCTGCTTCGCAGCGTTTCTGCGCATAGGTACAGCTGTTTCTCTTTTGTTTACAACACTGAAACTTCGCTGCAATTTGGTTATTTTACTATAGTGGCCTTCGCCAAGCCCTTGATGACCCTCGTTTGGTCTATGCAGAACCCACACCACTTTACAGAACACAAACGGTATTTTGTTTTTCAGATCATCACTTGTCTTTCTAACGTGCAAACAATTTTCTTCCTGATAAAATCCCTGTTCGTTTCTCATCTTTACTTACATCACTGATGCTTTGCTCAAGTTGTATGTGAATGCGGCCTAAATCTAAACACACTGACTAAAGTACAAACGTTTGCACTCTTTCGTTTTTTTACAGCAATTATGCAAAAAGGTAGGCTACTCCATTGTGGTGGCTAACACATCTTAAACAGCTCTGGATGTCAGACTAGCGAAATCATGTATTATTCAAGATTTACCACAGCATTGCACATGACACTCTACCCGACATGAAACATTCAGAAACTAGAATTTAGAGCGGTAAGGCAAATTGCTTTAGGTTTAGGTTGTAAGCCAGTATTCCATTTTTACTTGACACGATTTTCTACACAATCCACATAACTTTACTGAAAGCTATTTTCAACATCTTTAACATATCATAGGGGTTTGTCACCAAACACAAAGTCGGAGTTTANTTCGTCCAGGGAAAGATGTGAATCTTTCCTTTTTTTCTGAAGAGATACTACTGATATGTTTAAAACTGCCATCAACAGACGTTTGATAAGTATTGGCAACCGTGATGCCAATTAGGGTACACGTCAGTGGATGTCATGGTGATGGATCTCCTGTTTTCCGTGGTTATTTGGTTATACGTTGCTTGTCAGTGGCATGTAATGAGTGCAGTAAGACAGCACATGTAATGACAGTCGACTGTGGTCACAGCACCCTTCACTGTTTGACGCAGTTCATACACCATCAGCATGAAGTAAGAAAAGAACCGCTGAGCTTTGCGCTATTTGCCAGCTGAGATAGTAAAAAGCATTTTACAACTTTGCTGTTAAGACAGTTTAGTGCGACACCAGCTCAGGTTTTAACACCACTATGTTTGAACAAGGCGTCGATCATACAACCGTTAATGAACAGGGCGAGTTGCTCGTGTGAGCAAGCCATGACAGATACGCTATAGCAAAAGTTGACAAAACGCAGCAAAAAATGACATAACACCGCAAAGAATGTCCTTCGCAAAAGAAAGAGATGAACTATTTTTCATTAACTTTGTTCTTTAGCAACTCCATAGTTCTTGTGAAAGACTTCTCCTATACATCTATTTCTGTTTCCGATTGAAAACAAAGCTAACCCCAATAAAACGTGGAGACAAACACAATAGTCTTTTTTCTATGTCTAGTATTTTAGCATCCGGTTTTTGTTGTTACGNCTTTGCAATGTGGATCTAGACAACGCCAGTATGTACTAGGATCTCAAACCTTTCCTGTGCTTTTACATATCTTTAAAGCAGAGACTGTGCCCAACCGAGTTCATCTGAAAGATTTACTATGCTATGAAGCAAACTGACAAAAACTTTGGTACAAAGTTTGGTAGTTTTTTCCTGGTGGCGAAAAATTTTCACAGTGACAACAAACCAAGGCTTTTACTAATATTTGCCACAGCTTGTTCAATCTTAAAGTGGTGCCCGCAGTTTTTTAATCTGTGTATTTTGTACAAGTGGTTTTATGGTTTATTTTAGTTTTTTTTTGTTCAAGACAATTTAAGATTCTTTTGATAGGACGTGCTCGCAGACGTATGTCCTCTTCGTATCCCTTGAGTTGCCACTTCATTGCTTAATTTCGATTATGCTAATGAGTTTATCAGGTTACTATGCTTCAATGCAGATACAGAGTATACAGAACACCTGCCGCCTACAAGCTTGCGTTCTTAAGTGTAACCTTACGTTTCTTACTTTTTGACTACTGTCCTAGTGAAACGTTACTTGTAAACGAACAGTAAGCCACAGCCCGTTACCGTTGAAGATAAACCATGATGTTTTGTCTTAAAACGTGGCTTCATTCTTAATTAGCGAGTTTAACGCAACCAAAACTTCCAGATCAGGAGCGTGAAGAGGAGGGGAGAACGGGCCGACGGCCCCGGGCATCCAAGGCAGGGGCATGCAAAGAGTGAAATTACAAAAATTAGATTTTACCAAAAATGCTATAATTACATGATTCTTGGTATCGAAGGCCACTAATACATCCTGCATGGATCTGATGGGAACTTGCCTGAGTGGGGCATGCAAATGTATGTTAAGTGACCCGAGAAAGAAATGAACCATTGCCATCGTTATGTTAAGCCTTACAGTTACACCCTCTTTCTTTTCTACCCTTAGTGGTCTAGCCAATTCCTGGTAATCCGCATCGAACTGAATGTTTGCACAATGTCAGATACTACTTACAATAGCAAAATAGACAACCCAATCTCCTATCGTGTCTAATAAGTGCTATCTTTTTGGTGAGCCTATTTGATACTTATTTGCATGCATATATGCAATATGTATACTTCCTCAATGCATACCCATTGCTAGAAAAATTTTACTTATAAACATGTGATTCAGGCCCACAAAAAAGCACTATTTGGTTTTGCTGAGCTGAATCATAGAAACGAGAAAAACAACCCCAAAACACTGTTTTAGCATAACATCCTGTTCAAGATCAACGCAAGTTTTTACGCGGTTGCAAATGTATTTGGAAAGCTGACCACTACGAACTTTCCACGCTTCTTTGAAATGTACTCTTTGCTTTAAAATAAATCGAGTCCATACAACTTATCGCAGACTTGCCACTGCGTGGAAGCAATACGTAAACGGTTACATTAAAGCTCTACGATGAGAAATCAAGTTTATCTCAATTAACTTCATAAATGCTTGAAGTGAGCCTAATACCTACTGGACACTAAATTGATATAACATGCAACGACTTAGTTCAAGAAAGCTGACAAGTGTCGAAATTCAACAGTTGAAACTGTTTCTCGCAATATTTTTCTTGTTTCATTTAATATTTGTGCGTTTTATAGCTGTAGAGTCAATGCCGCTGTTCAGACGGTGCATACCATCCGACTTGTGGTAACAAAATCGATTTGCCTTGAATACCTTCACTGTTGCTGGAAATCCTGCTCTGCTATCATACGCTTTTGGGTGATCAGCCACGGACGCATCGTGCCTGTTCCGATTACTGCAGCGTGACTTGTCCGTTCGCAGCTTAAGCTTCTTAAGAGCTGCAAGCAGAATCCTTCATGTGGTAAGTAACGAACCACAGCGCTTTATTTTATGACTTCAAGTGAATCAACGCATAGATTGCTGTTACTGGTGAGTTTCATCAATAAAGCTGGTTGTACCGTTGCAAACTGAAACATCTCATTTGATCTACGAATTTGTCCTTCGAATTCTTCTTTCCACAGCCTTCTGGTTATGGCCTAGGCTAGCCAACATCACGTTCTTTGTGATGCCGCCTTGAACTCACTTTGGAGACTACTCTCGACAATGGTTGTCGAGCGAAACTTTAAGTCAGATTGCCGCGATTGTGATGTGCGATTCGTATCGGTTAAATTCCATTCATGGCAAACAATCTGCATTGCCTTAACTACGACGAAGTGTTGAAGTGGAAATCTTCAATGATTTTAGACATTTTTTCTTTAAAAATCACAGTAATACATCTTGATTTAATTGAAACCTCAAGCATTTTTCGTGTTCGGGGTTGTTTATACTGTATGTAATGCCATGAGGGGTGGCGTGCAGAAAAACTTTGGTGGACCAATTTCGTATTTCAAAGTGAAGAGCAAAAGAAAGATAATCGATATTTCTGCGCACCGCAACTTCTAAAAATCGTCCCCCAAAGACTCTCTGTGTCTTCTACTATGATTTTTGAGCATCAAAAAATACGTAAATGGCGTGAAAGACATGCAAATTGGTGCAACTCACACTTGCTTTATAGCAAGAGGCTGTTGACAATTTGATTTCAAAGATGTTTTCAAGAGACGACAAAGTCACCTGTAACCTAGTTTAGATTGCTTTGCACCTGTAGCCTAGTTGAGGTTGCTTTGCACCTGTAGCCTAGTTTAGGTTGCTTTGTCTCAGTCCTCTTAACCATTTCCTGTTTAAACATCATAGTTCAGTTTGGAATTTTCCTGCGCATGTCAGTCTGTGTATCGAAGTATTTGGTTCACACAGGCAAGCACTCTGTTTATGGGTGAATTCAGGATCGTGTGATGCTACACGGTTGCAGAACTGGAAAGAAGGTTACTGTTATAACAGTTTTCTTGGCTTCTATGGCTGGGAAGCGGGGCCGCAACCAGGGGCGAAGCCACCCCTTGAAAATTTTTCGTCCCCCCTGGAAAAATATGTTGGACATAATTTGAAAGTACTGGACATAGTTTGAAAAATTTGGGCCACTCTCAGAAAACTCTTCGCCCCCCTGGTGTCCCAAGCTGGTTACGAGCCTGCTCGGAAGTACTGATGATGACTGTTGATGGGCACATCTGTATTGATATTGGTCTGTGTTGAAAAAAACCTTGCGGTGCCAACATACTGTGGGTCAAAATAACGTGCTCTTCTTGGAAACAGCTAATTATTTTCAAGGCCCATGATGGAAACATTTTTATACATCGGAATTTCGGTAACATAAACACACAGACACTCGTTTTCTTTTGGAACGCTGGGAATAACAGTGAAGTTTGTAAAATTTAACCTATATATCTCGCACAAACAACTTGCGAAAGCTTTTCATTTTCCAACGTCAGACTAACACAATCAGGAGCGTAACGACGGGGGGGGCAAGGGGGGCATAATTCCCGGAGCGCTGAATCACTATGGGGGCGCCAAACCACTGCGGGGGGCCTCGAAAAGTCCCAACAAAATCTACAATGCAGCACATTTGCTTCCGAAAGACCTCAGGTTCGATCATGGGGGTGCCAAACTTGCTTCGTGCCCCGGGTGCCATCTAACTTCGCTACGCCCCTGAACACAATACATAGCTATGTCCAACCCATCGCCCGCGGCCCGGTCAAAGTTTCTGCCCGGCCCAGTTTAGGTTTTCGCTGTAGTACAAGTGCAAACGGATAACCTGTCCTTATTTTGATAATCTCAAATTTGACATTTTTGATGCAGTGGTCTTCAGTGCCACTTTATCACATCTGTACTGCGTACTGGGAGATTTCCACGTGTCCTTTGACACCTTTGTGCGACACTTGTATTTCTAGTTTTCAAATTTCTGCCCTTGTTGTTCCACTGGCACGGAACTTGCCTATGACATTACACACGTACGGTGTGGTTAAATGTGCCACACAGTCGTTACCACTGCCAGGGCTGCCAGATGGTGCCAAATTTGGCAAATATTGCCATTGCCAAAAATCATTGTTTTCCAGGGAAGAGAAGACACGTATTTGGCCCCAGACTTGTTCCGAAGGTCGATGAGTTCATCTTCCACGCAATCCGCAACATTCTCGACTGGAAAAACAAAACGATTTTTCACCAAATCCAAGTTTGATTTGATGATTTCGGGAGAGTACAGCACAAATTCCTTACGAAGCCCTCCAAGGCGTTGAACAACTTTCGATGCTATATTAACATTCACTCCGTCACCAGCCGCCGTGGCAAGATCTCGAACAAGCAACATTTCCTGCTTGAGGTTTTCGCTTCCAATTGTCAAGTTTTTTCACGAATGCGCTGAGGTGTCAGTTAAATCGACGATTGTCCTTCCCCTTCTTTGTAGTTTCAGATTAACNTTATTGAATTGTTGAAATATGACAGCAAGATATTCGGGAAATAAAATGGTTATTATCGTGACTGGATACCATTTNGTTTTTTCCTTGATCCTTCAGAATTGATTTTAATTCTTATCCTGCTAAGTTGCATGCTGTTCGATGGGTGCATCTGAGCTTACTATTATGCATACTAAAGCTAGCCTGATATGTTTGGCAATTTAAAACACACAGATAGATAGAAAGCTTGACAGAAAACCAGTTCAACGACATTGCGTCGTAAGCGATGTTTCAGATTCACGAGGGGTGCTTCTCATCATCACTCAGCGAATTTAAACATACCAAAATGCGAAATGGCGCCATGGCCCACCTAAAAACCGCCTGTGGCCCACCGGTTGGGAACCACTGATCTAAACGAATGTTTCTCAAACTTTTTAATTCCAACCCCCTTTTCACTGCCGACACGTGGTTTTGTGCCCTAAGCCCAGGGGTGTAGTGGGGCGGGAACGCGTGGGACAGCGTTCCCGCACATTTATCATGTTTTGCTTTGAAATGGCTTTGAAGCTGTTTCAAAATGGGTATTTTTTAGGATGCGTCCCTACACCTGTTTTGTTAGCACTACGTCCCAGAGATGAGCATTGGACTGGACATGGATTGAACTGGATCCGGACTATAACGAATTTTGTTTGATTTGGGTTGGATCCGGAGTGTAAATTGCTTCATAAAGTTATGATCCGGACCGGATTTGGACTGATTTGATGGAAAAAAATTATGTAATTTTTGTTGTTGGAAAGCTGTATTTCGTTAACTTTTTAGACTTTGTTTGGACTTGGACTTTAAATTTCAAACAAAGTTTTGGACTGTCGTTGGACAAGTGTCGTGCAGAGGTTTATTGATGCCCGGGCCGGCTGCTTGATTGGATGTCCCCCCACCAAATTGTAGTATTGAGCAATGGCGTAGGCCCATGGTGGTCATTGTTACTGGATATACGATGTTTGTGACATTACAAAATGACGTCATATTCACATTTCCAAACCAACATTTTGGCGAAGTTTGTTGACACAACATGCATATTCAGGGACGCCGGAACAGCAGTAGGGCAGGGAGAGCAATAAAAATGTTGAGAGCAATGGAAACTTATAAAAAAGATTGTTACCAATTATGTTTGTTTCTGTTTATCAACAATGTTGCCCTCACAAATATGAACAGTAATTATAGAAAATCATTCTGAATTACGTGAGTGCCCGAATAGCTGCAATAAATTTATTTCAGGTCGANCTTGATAAACCATGAAATTACCTATTATGCTGTTATGAAAAGGCACCTCCGTCCCCCTTGCACCTCTTTTGAAAGAGCAGAGNGGGGAAATGCTCCCGCCATGCCTCCATTCTCCGGCGTCCCTGNGCATATTATTCTACACGCACTCTCTTTACTCGTTGTAGGCTACAATGTGTCACTGTAATGAAAGTAAATTATATCAGCGGTCTCCAGAGGCAGAGCAGTTCATAACTGCAAAAATATCCGGCAACGCGTTAAANCAGGGGAGTAGAACACATTCAGTGCNACGTCAGCGCAGTTCACAACTACAAAAATGCAAGGCTGCGCGAATGTCTCGTCAAATAGCAGTCGATCAGAATGTATGCGGCAGGGATGGCGGGCACCCAGGGTTGACAGTTTAAAATTTGCAAACTACACAATAATTGAGAATGCGTATAAAGTACGCAAGAAAAGTTACGTTTTTTATGTGGCTGTTATATGTACAGCTACTGAGGGGACAGAAAAGAAACGGGCTTGCTTGTGCCGCTATGATCTGTCCGCCTGAACTGCCAATTGACGAAGCTCGAAACGAAGCACCTCGACGTTATTAGTACAAAAAGCAAAGCGGGAAACTACTGATACATCATAAAATCAGCTAAATCAAGCACGTTGAAATAGGACAGTTTTGAAGTTTGAATCAGAAAATCAATTAAAGGTCCATAATTATCTTCAGGTTTGATGTAATTGGACACAACCAAAAAAACCACCCAGGTATTTTTAAAAAAGCCAACACAAAACTTACCAAAATTCCCACTCTTTTCTTTTCCTTTGAAAAACGTACAGTACTATGAAGCTAAAAGTAAAATAAGTAGCACACTTGTACAGTTAAGTGCACATTTTTTAATGAAACAAAACGAACAGGAACGAAATTTGAAGGACTTGAAAGAAAGAGAAGAATAATTCGCACAGTTTGAGTAATTTTACTGGTTATCTTCTTCAGCTCTGTAAAATCGGTATATTTTAACCAATTTTTTTGCCTTCTCTGCATCCAAACTCTTTCTGATGTTGGACCCTACCAAAACATATGTTGAAAAAATTCACTATATAAATGCTGAACTAGCAGGGCATGTAGGCTACATAAACTTGACGCGAAACGGCAGAGTTTGTGTGGGAGTGGCTTTTCCCTGTCTGCTGTGTGCATGCTTGCCAAACCTTACCGCTTTGGAGTGAATTGACCGACAACACTTTGCGAAAAACTTTGCGATTTAGTTAAAACAAAGATGCGATTTAGTCAAAACAAAGACGCTATTTAGTCAAAACAAAGATCAAACAAAACAATTAGTCAAAGTCAAAACAAAGCGATTTAGTCAAAGCACAAAGATCAAACAAAACAATTAGTCAAAGTCAAAACAAAGCGATTTAGTCAAAACAAGAAACACTTTGCGATTTAGTCAAAACAAAGATGGCGTACATTTCTTTACGCTCAGATTTGAATGCCATAATAGGTATAAAAAGTTTTATTGTGTAATTTTGAAAATGGTGATTTTGCATAATGCAATAAAAACAATTCAGAATAGTGTTTCTGTGTTTTTTCCATAAAAAGAACAAAAAGCTGTTTCTTTTAAAAAAAAAATACAGGATAAAAAAAAACAAAACATGTGAATTATTTTTTTTAAACCCGGGTTTTTTCAACCCTAATTATCTTTCAACCCTTTTTTGTGATTTTCCCTTGATCGCACGATCTGGAACAAGTCATGTCACTATCAGTTTGATTGGGTATGCGCCCCACACCTAAAGTATAAGTCCCTGGTATTGAAGAAGCTGCGAATTATTGGCATTTGAATACGTAGAAATTAGTATTGACAACAAAACAAGTTTTGTAAAGTTAAAGCCATACAGCATGTATTAGTAGACCTACAATAGGAAAAATCATCCAGTAATAGGCGGATCCAGGGGGGAGTCTAAGGGGGCTGAAGCCCCCCCTATATTTTCTCAGATACGTTTTTTGATCCATGGTTTCCGACACAGAAACGCTCATTGGGGTGATTTTTTTGGATAACCTTTAAATAAACCATTTCTTGCACAGGGATAAGGACGAAAATATTTAATGCAAGGCTTAATTTGCTCAATTTAGGCAATCCGAATGTGTTTATTTCACAATAAATGAAAGTTCTAATAAACACGTTTTTATATAAAGAATGCGGCCTCAATGTTATATAAATAGCAAGTGTTTACACGAAGTATTTTCATTGCATACACATTACATAAACCGCACGTACATAGGCGTAGCAAGGGGGGACAGGGAGCCATGGCCCTTCCAAATTTTTAGAATATCTAGTCATTTTGTGCTTTAAGAGGCAGCATCTCAAACAAAATACTGTTGCTCGCCTAAAATCAAACATTTTGAC
>JGI24158J21664_10013139_pt1 | contig 10939 bp, 8 predicted proteins | sample Ectturendosymbi3_FD_21664 | JGI IMG/M metagenome (IMG submission 21664)
TCCTACTTTTGCACACTTTTCAAACAACTAGTGTCAATGCAAGATGAGGGCAGCCTTGACTCATCCAGCCTCAAAGCTTTCCAAAACAAGTCTCAGGCTGGATGTTGTTGTATGCTATGTTCTTGTAGCTAAAAGGATAATATTTAAAAGAAATTTGGTGTTTTGAATCTTCTTGGTTGTTGTTTATGGTATCATTTATTCCCATGAACATGGACAAATTCAGGATACGAAATACCAAGCATTTTATCAAAGGGGGAAAGAGTGAAACTTTCAAAGGGGTAAACTTTGTAGTGTATTGATGGTAAATGCAGGGAAATGGGGTATGAAAATAAAAAAGTGGAGGCGATGACAACTTGCTATAGCTAACTTTTATGTGTTGCCAGCCTTGTCTTCCCATTTTTCAGTGTTATCAAAATTTTGTGTCATGAACAACCTTTTGCATTTTCTCCTGCTATGTCAGTCATGTCGTAGCCTCAGGAACGCAGGCCTGTCCTTCGGTGGCCGTATCTTAGGCTTGATGAAAAGTGCCTATCACGGTTGACTGAGTATGATGACGTCATCAGAGGGGCCCCTTTTTAGTCTTGTCTCGGGCCCCCCAACCCTAAACCCACCACTGCATGTATGTCACATCTACCGTGAATGAACATACAAGCAATGAAATATATACAGACATAATATTTTTACCACATGCAGTATTAGAACTAAAATCATATGTAAAATAGATTGCCACAATTAAGGCAATTCACAGTAAAGGAAACTATTGAAAAACATTTTCCCAGACAAACGTACATACACACATTAACAGACAGCTCTTAATGGCATTTTAAATTTTCACCCATGCATACCAGTCAAATATTTTTTTTTTTAATTAATAGGTTTTGCTATAGTTTAATAGTTATGTTCTGAAGCAAGCATTTTTTTGGTATAGAATGTTCATCAACAATCAGCAAAACAATTTTTATAATAAATAAAAAATTCAGCTCATTCAAACAAGAATTCATATAAAAATTTGACACAACCATTATTTTACCAAAAGCTCACACCTGTTCAGCTCATCAAGAAGAGAAGAAGAGTGATTTCCAATAAATATTGTTTTCAAGTTATACCCAGTAAGCTCAGAATCAGCCATTTCTATTCATCAAATTGGAGGAAGTTTGCCACCATCAAATAAATTGTCAAATCAAGATAAAAAATGTAAAACTGTCAGTTTACTCCAGGCATCTATCACCAAATTTGTGATGAGCTCAACAAGCTGCAAAAAATATACTTTGATGCTTTGTTCAAAGTCATTACTAACAATACAATATACCACAGAACTAGCATCACAACTAACATTAAGATTTTATGAATTTAAATGACATTGCATGGAAATATAAACACCCTTTGAAACATCTTATGTTGTAAAGCGACTTTTGTCACAAAGCAGCTTGTGTGTTTGAACACCATTTTACGTCACTCCACCCAATTTTATTTATTATCACAACGACCTATGTGCCACAATCAACAACACCTTAAAATGTTAGAACAGTTCTATAGCAATATAGTTGATGCACTCAAAATGACAGCAGATGAAGCTGTGCCCAATGGCACACATACGCACAGAAACCACATACCTGGGTGAAACAAACATGCGGGAAAAAAACATAAGGTTGCCTGATATACCTACTTTCACCAGATGAAAAACCAAATACCCAAAAGTGGACCCCTGTTTGAGAGTATGAAAGTGAGTAATAAATAATTCAAATATGCATTGACAACCTGTCAAAAATCCACAGAGAAAACCAAAGTGGATGCCATGGCTGCAGCTTTGTTGGAAAAATCTCCCAAAAAATTCCAGCAGAACATCAGACAGCAAAAAATCATGACTCCCATCTTCAGTGGGAGGTGAATCAGGAAATGAAGCAGTCACTATCATGTGGAGAAGACATTTTGCAACATTGCTGAACTCATCAAAAAACTGTGAAACTGGTAATCTTGTGAAACAAAATATAAATTCACAGGGTAATTTTGAGGGATTGATGACTTGTGCAACAGTTATTAGATTAAATCTCTGCTGCATACACTACCATTAGACCATGCAGCTAGCAAAGACAGCATTTTTGCTGAACACATTCACTATGCTAATGCAAATGTGTATGATTACCTCAGTAGCCTGATAAATGTGTGTTTAATGCATAGAAAAATTCCACAGGAATGCATGCAAACTGTCATTGTACCTATTTGCAAAAACAAGAAAGGGGACCAGTGGTTCCCTCTAAGAAACTTTCACATTGAGCAAATATTCCTTTTGGTGCGCATGCAATTGCTCAACCATGTGGACACACAAACGGTGAAGCAATTCAAGCATTAACAGGGCTATGTGATATTAAATTTGGAATGTTGCAAGTGCACGCGTGTGAGATTTCACTGCGCAAACGGTCTGGTAGTACTGTGCATTTGCGCACCTTTGAGGGAACACTGAATGGGACATAAGTGATGCTGAGAACTATGACCTGTCTCCCTTGCAACTATCATCTCCAAGTTGTTTGAACATTGTATTTTGTCTTGCATCTCACCATTGTAATCCACAACAGACAACCAGTTTGGCTTCAAGCCAAAACATGGCGCTGACATGTGTATTTTTTTACTTAAACTAGCTCAATCCCATAACTCATCAAGGGGATTCACAAACACCCATCAGTCATCAAGGGGTGCTATGATCTTAATCTTCATGCTCCGGCATGTGCCAGACTGTGTTGTATTGTGTAAACAAGGATACTCCAGTTTTTTCAGCATTCTTAGATGCATCTAACTCTAAAGCATTTGACAGAACAACCACAACCCGCTGTCTGCTAAACTAATTAAGCACAATGCACCTATGGGCAAAGTAAGACTGTTGTTGAGCTGGTACAGGCAACAGACCATGCAAGTAAAATGGGGTACCAAGTTTTCTTCCCCTTGTATTGTGACCAATGAGGTAAGGCAAGGGGGAGTTCTGAGCCCATATTTATTTGCTGTATACCTTGATGAATTTTCAGAACAGCTGGGTTCAGTCAGGATGGGATGCATTGTGGGAAATACGGTTGTGAATCATCTAATGTTTGCTGGTGATATAAGTGTGTTCAGCCCCAGTATTAGTGGACTCCTTCTTCAGGATATTTGTAGTGACTATGCTGCTGAACACGAAATTGCCTTTAATTGTAACAAAACAATTGGTGTTCTTTTTTGCCTCAAAAAATATACACAACCTACTCCATCAAATATTTTTCTGAACGGTGTAAGTGTACAATTTTTTGACTAAGTGAAATACCTTGGTGTGTTGATAATGCCTCACTGAAGGATGATTGTGATATTCAGAGACAAATGAAATTGCTAGATTGTTTACCAAACACACTCCAAGGCACATTTGATTAGTGCTCTCCTGCAGTAAAAAACGCTATTTCATACCTATTGCATGCCAATGTACACTCGCCAACTGTGGAGCAAATACACACAGGCTAGTATGAAGCACTTGAGTGCTGCATACCATTGAAGCCTACCAAATTATGCATAATACACCCAGAAATGTAAGTGTTCGCTCACACCAAGTTAGCCATTGTGTCACGACTTTTGATGCCCTATTGAGAAATATCCTTCATCGCTTCGTGCAATGCTATGCATCTTCATCAAACTGTTTCATCCGATCTCCTCAAAGGTCTGATGCTTTTTACAAATCTTTGTTTTTCCTCAATTATTTAATGCTCATGTATGACGGTGACCAACTGATATATTTGATGCATTGGACCAGTGTACATGTCTCATCAATATTGTTTTTGCATGACAACGGAAAGCTCCCGTATGCTGCTTCAAAAACCAAGAATATTAATTGGCTGCTTGAAAACTTTGGAAATTTATTTCACTGTCGATCTAATGAGAAATGCGTTGTAAAGTATTTGAAACCATGATTGGAATAGGTGCATGTATCCGTGCACCAATGTGTACCCCATCAGACTCGTTTTTTACTTCTTGCTCCTTTCAACGGTTAGCTGTTAACCTCCAAGTTTTGATGTAAGAATACCTTCATTTTTTTCACACTACTGGATTCCTGTATTATGGTGGATATATGATGCTACAGTTGGGGTTATGTTAAAAATGTTATTTTTTCTCCTATTTGTGTGATCATGTACAAAATACAAATACCTATTGTGTAATGAGCAATGGCTAACCATTTTTTGTGCTCTGAGTTGTTTACTGTGCCTACGATATGGACCATGTGTCTGCAATAAATCATTGCTACTATTGTATTATTATCATGATTTTAAGGAATTAACACAACATGTGACTGAAGCCTACTTCCATACATGCTTATCAGTCTTAAATGAGAATTACACTAAGTCTAACCCAGATATCCCTGATTAATCAACATCAATTATGTTGCCATAGTACGTGTAATCTAACTTAAAGAAACAAAATTATAAGTGCATCTGGCTAACTAAGCACATACGTTTCACTGCTAAGCCTTGTAACTTGCACTGATATTCAAACCAAGGCACAACTCAGTGAGAGACTCAGAGGCACAGATATTGAGAGGTCTGTAGAGATGATCAGATAGAACCCACACTTTTGCCAATCAATGAAAATGATTTTGAAAGAAAGTCAATACTGGTGACAATGCAAGTTGGGATATTTTCATGAGAGGACTGTGGAATAGCTGTGAGAAAACATACTTTGACATAAGGATCACACATCCTACCTCATAGTCTTATTCCGGTAAGTCTTTTCACAAATCTACCAACAACATGAAAAAGAGAAGAAGAATAAGTGCAATCAAAGTGATTGACATTCTTCATTCAATCCCCTTGTCTTCATAACGAGTGGTGGGATGGCACAAGAATCAACAAAAGACTGGCTGAGAAAATAGCTAAAAAGGCAGGGAGCCATATGCCTCTGTCATGACTTGCATTAGACCAGCCCTGCCCAACCTTTTTAGTGTAGCGGGCCACAAAACATTTTTGTGACGTAACAAATCCCTTGATTTTGATAAGTTTTATGCGATAACACAAAGTGATAATGAGTCTTTATAGTTGCACGCATTGTTGCCAGCTTGTATGGATGCAAATCAAATCTAAAAAATTGACACATTTTTGAAGTGTTTGTTACACAAGTTTTTAGGTGGTAGGCCCATAACAGAAACAGCAGGTATAATTTTGATGTGTTTTGATGGCAAATATACTCGAGTCTGTAACTAAATGCTAAAAATTTTAAAAGTTTGCCAACGAACTTATTACATCGCGGGCCACTTAAAACAACCTCACAGGCTGCATGCTGCCTGCGGGTTGGGCAGTCTTGCATTAGACCAAAGCTGAGATTTGCCCTTTTGAGGAGCACCCTTGCTGCAATCTGAGACTTTCGAGGCAAACAGAACAATGTTCACCTTCAGGATCTCACAGACATTGACTTCAGTTTAATTCCCATGCCCACAATTATGTAAAGCTGAATTATGGTATCAATGATATGACACCAATCCAGTTTTTTTGTTTTTTGTTGTTGTTTTTTTAAATTTTTGGTGACGGCAATTGGCGGCAGGCCGAAGCCTGAATTGTGCTTCTTGCCGGGGCGGTTGAGGTGAACGCTTTTGCCCAAGGAGCGTTACGGCAATTCACTCAGTGGCTGTGGATTGAACACCCAACCTTCCAATTGGGAGGCAGACACTTAACCACTGAACTATTGTTGCCCCACCAATCCAGTTGCATAGCATGGAGAATTTGACAACGCATGCAATTTTTGGTTGGCAGTGTCTATTTTACCACCAAGATGGCAGCAGCAAAAGGCTTGGTAGAAACGAAGTAAATGTAACTAAAAGATAAACCTACAATCTAACCCTAACCTAATGCTAAGCTAACACTAATCTAACCCTAACCTAACACTAAGCTAACCTAATCTTAACCTAACCCTAATTCTAACCTAACAACACTAACCCCTAAAGGTAACACCTAAGCGGAGCCTGAATAAAAGTAAAGAAAAAAAAAATCGACAAGGTGAAAGTTGAACTGAAAACCATTGGCATAGCAGCCATAACACCTAACCGTTACACCACTAGCAGGACAGCATTTGCTGGACAAAGTGACCTTTTTCTTTATATTGCGTCATGCCATGAGACTGAATCTTCGACTGCTGGCACAATAGCTTCAGCCAATCTGTTGGCGCCAGAATATCGCCAGTAAAATAGACACTGCCATTTTGGTTTGTGTCTTGATGACGTCATTGTGTTCAGTAAACAGCAGTATGATTTGTTTGAAAAAGCTTACAACCAATTGTGATTCAAACACGATGCATTATCTCTTAGAATTTTAGCTCTTACGTGGTTGCTGCTGAGATTTTCCTATCACAACACATGTTTGCACTTGTTTCATTTGACATGGCAATACTATGAAGTTCACTTGGACTTAAAAGAAGTGCTTTTCACGTCATTCACTGTGGCAACCACACATTCAGGTAGCAGATTAAAAACCATATTTTTTAACTCTAGTTTTGGAGGTTTAGTGAATCACTAACAAGGTCTCAACTATTTTGACTAAATCTACATGTACCATGGCACTGACACAACCACGCCAAAAGAGACAAAATATAAGTAACTAAATTTGTAGTAGAACAGCATGTTACAAGGAAGTAACCACCACAGCACTAATTAAGCTAGCTGAACTGCATAAGCCTAAATAGAAATGAGCATATTTCTGTATAAAAAGACACAGCAACATTCACCATAAGGAGATCAAAACATAAGACGTACATAAAACACACAAACATACATCACAAGTAATTCAGATTTATGTACAGAATCTGTAACCTCATTAACATATTAACACTATCTTAACATTAGGCTAGTGGGGGACCTAACTAGAAAACCACCTGGTTATAATAAGTACCCTGGAAACATGCAAATATAATTCTGATAATATTTCTATTCTATGAGTTTATTTATGAGTTTTTTTGTGTTGATGTGTTTGTTTCCCGAACAAAAGAATGAATGAATGTACATAGATGAAATGCTAACAACACAAATAGCAATACTTCAACTTATCTTTGCACACCTTGAATGGTTGAATTTTCATAACACTGAAGACATTAGGCCAAGGGAAGAAAGACTTGTTCACTACTCAATGCGATACATTTATCTTAGCAATTACTAGATCCACTATAGGTATAGCACTCAGTTCAGGAAGTAAACTCAGACTGCACAAAATTCAGGAAGGAAAAGAAGATGAAAAAATGCATAATTTTCATACCTATGGCACACATCTGTAATACCAACAGTCAATTCTCAAAATTTGCTGAAAATAATGACACACTTGGGTAAGCAAAATTTTAAACAATCAATGTGCCCAAAACAGGCACTTACTTTTAGGACATGCACTGTGGTTAAATTTTTTTGTCAAGGCTGTAGGTCAAAGCTTTGGAGTGTACCTTTTTGATTGTCCATTGTCCAGTAGTATATTAATTCTGATTTGACCAAATGTGTTGTGAGCTACAGAAGCTGACTAGTGTGAAGCAGCGTTATCATGGCATCTAGCACCTGTAACCTATCATATAAGCTATTCACATGGACCCACATTGGTGTGCTCAACCCTAGACCAGGGTTTTTTAAGGAAAATATTAGGTTCCTGATGTGAACCTGTAGGGACCTGATTTCTCTGATTCTAAGGACCCGATTTTCTTTGATTCTAGGGACCCGATGAGGATTTTCTCTGATTGTAGAGACCCGATTTTAAATTCTAGGGACCCAAATCGGGTCCCTAAAACGCCTTAAAAAAACCTGCCCTAGACTGAACTACCTTTGTTAGAAGAAGTAGACACAGCCAGCAATACAACTTATTTGTTGATGCAATGGCTGTGACAGGTCTACCTGGACCTTCATATTTGAAATCTTGTTTGTCCACCATCTGGAACTTTACAGTAACACACAACGAGAATGCAGTAGGCTTGGTAGAAACATGCTAAACATAAAAGGAAAACCTAAAACCTAACCTTAACCACAGCCTTAACCCTAACCCCTAAACCTAACTCTTAAGAAAGTGGCTATGGAACCACCCATGGATCTTCTTGTTTCAAAACTTATTCCACAATACCACCTCACATGACGTTTTAGAATAAAGCGGTCAGTTTTTCACTCAAGCAGCATCGATCTCGTAGTGTAACAGATAGGTTTAAAGTGTGCCATGCCAATGGTATGGTTGTGGGTTCGCCTCTCACCTAGGGGCCTTGTGTTTTCGTAATAGCTACAACTTGCACATTTAAATTCGTGGGATCAGTTTTTCTTTACTTTTTTCAAAACATTCCAAACTTTTGCTTCAGGAGTTAGCATTAGGTTAGCCTTAGCTTAGTGTTACCTTAGCAATACCTTAGTGTTTTAAGGTTAGGGACATGTTTAGAGTTAAGGTTAGGTTTACCTTTTGTGTTTACTATGTTTCTACCAAGCCTACTACATTCTCCTCGCACGGTAGTGTCACGTTACAAAAGATGCCGATGGTCAAATAATCAAATGTTTCATATTTAAAGATCCACAGGCAGTTCTGTAACCACTGCCAACCCTTAAACCGAAAGTTTGGAAACTTTTGAAAAAAGAAAAAGTGGTCTCATGAATTGAAACCAATACTACCAAAACCATTACTTACTACCAAAAATCGCCAAGGTGAGCACTGAACCAAAAACCTTTGGCACAGCAGACCTCAAACACATCAGCTACGACGTCAGTGCCGCTGGAGTGACAAACTGAACGTTTTATTTGAACCGCATCATTCATATCATGCCAGGTACTGAGGTAGATGAATAGTCACAAAGCATTTGTTGAACTGCTTCCACATAACCAGTTCAGTTGAACTTACTTACCATACAGGTTGGGGTTTGGGTTGAATTTCCTAAAAAAATATTTGTTTGGCTTTAGCCTAGCCTACTAGCTTCAAGTCTGGTGTTGGCCTAAGTACCGTAGTACCTGCATCGACAACTTCAATTTCAATTTGGACAAGTACATTTCTCTTCTGTTCATAAGAAAAAAATGGGCTGAAAGCTTGTTGTTGCTGGTAATGTATTGTAGCCTTAATACTACGCCATCCCCTGTAGCTACTTTACCCATCATAGCTCCAATTATTGTTCTAATATAAGTGTAACTTGAAACGTAAGCTTTAGTTGCACGGTGCACCTGGGCCTACTCTGTTGCAGCGTGCACCTGCTCTGCTCTGCCGTCTGCACTGAGTCTGCAGTCTGCAAATACAACACAGTGGTACTGCAATCACGTGACTACACTCAGGCGACAGGCATCCAAATCAGAGATGAGCGGACTGTCATATTTTGCGATCCAGTCCAGTCTTGAATTTTTAAAACTCACTCCAACCATAGTCCAAAAAATTTTAAGAAATTTAAAATCCAAGTCCAATTAAAGTCTAAAATTTTAACAAATTTCAAGTTTTTAATGAAAAAAATTACGGAATTCATTTCCATCAACTCAGTCCAAATCCGGTCCTGACCTTAAATTCATGAAGCATTTTACAGCCCGGATCGAAACCAAAATCAACAAAAGTCATCATAGTCCGGTCCAGTCCGATCCAAGTCCAGTCCAATGCTCATATCTGGTCCAAGTCGATTGCGTCACAAAAAGTGAAAGCAAAACTGAAAATTGCATGCCTTGCAGAGGCGACCGGAGTCACTTTTTCAACTCCGACTCCATTCCTGTTCCAAAATTTTGAATCCGGGTCCGGCAACTTTTCAAATTTGAGAATCCGACTCTTGCTCAGAATCCGGCTACTATCAACCCAACCGAAATTTACCCATGTTTGTCTTAAGAAATGACCACGCAAGACTTCTGCTACTGCCAAAATTGAAAAGTAACACAGGACCCGGTTCCGTTGTTTTCACAAAATTTTTACTCCGGCACCGGATCTGGGTTCAAACAAAACGTAGGATCCTACCGGAGTTGACTCCGGGACTCCGGATCCTTAGCCACCTTTGATCAGAGATGAACGGATTTAAGTTTTTCAAATCCATATCCTACATTTCATTTCCAAAGCCAAATCCGAAAACAGACTGTTTTAAAATCCAACTCCCGTTTAAATCCAAAGCTTTATCACTACTATGTTAGTCTACATATAATCCAACTCAATATGATTCAAGAAAACATCTTGCATCATAATTCAAATTGACTTGTGCTAAACCATTGTTTCACAACACCATGATAGTTGACACTTCAAAGAATTCAAGACGATCACCTTTAACAATAATATATTGAGAAGCTCAGTTAGTCATATGTTTCAGTTTTAACCACCCAGAACTACGATATTCTGCAAAACAATTGTAACTATTATGACCAATAACAGAACAAAGATTTTGCTTCTTCTTTTGAGCCAATGGTTCTAACCACTGCTTGGCCGCACTAGACCTCGGGGCAGGTGTTACGTAGCCATTCGATTGTCTCATTGCCAAGAACCATCAGGTCCCACATTTTTAATTGAAGAATCGCCACTGGTTGGATGCCTGCGAGCAATGGCGATTCAAGAACTTAAAAAGTGGAGGGGGCACTGCGGGGCCAAGAAAAAAGTAGGGGGCCAACATAAATGTCTATCTTGCATGGTGATCGTAGCAGCAAGTCTGTCTTGCGGCGATGCGTTGCTCAATTATTGCTTTCTTTTTGATTGCTGCATGACCACTTGGAGGCGCATACCAGAGTGTAGTAGGACCCTCGGTGGCATTCAGTGGCGTACGCAGAAAATTTTCATGGGGGGGTTTGGTTCAGGGTCATATGGTGGTCATTTGCAAATTAGGATATCGGAGAAAAACAAATTCAAGGCTACTACACAGCAGTTCATAACTGCAAAAATATCAGGCTGCGTGTTAAAACAGGGGAGTGAAACACACTCATCACTACGTCAGAGCAATTTACAACTACAAAATCAGGCTGCGCTAATGTCTCGTCGAATACGGGCAGTTGAGC
>JGI24158J21664_10013140_pt1 | contig 10939 bp, 5 predicted proteins | sample Ectturendosymbi3_FD_21664 | JGI IMG/M metagenome (IMG submission 21664)
GTTCGGCAAACCCTTATACATGCATAAAATCACCCGCGATCGACTGCCAGGCATTTAAAGATCGACCGGTAGATCGCGATCGACTGGTTGGGCACCCCTGTATTAGAGAAAATGTTCTAATGCAGTGATTACACATTTTAAAATGTCAAAAACGCTTAAGACAGGGAGAAAAAGCTTTAGCGTATTTCTTTATTAACTGACCAATCAAGAAAGCAATACACCGGGAATGTTTTCCAACTGTGTGGCCGGTATAAGATAACCTCCAGAAATCACAGCTAAAAGTGCTCAGTATCCATTATACATGCCCTGCTCAGATTTGCCACGGCACTCATCAAAAATGGACGTGATCATTTTTTTAAGATTGCGAAGTGCCGACACCACCACCTGCAATTTCTGTTGGCAACAGAAGCACGCCAACAACCGATATTGTCGAAGAGTGCTGTCATGCAAGTTGCAACCTGAAAAGATATCAAGAGTAGGTAACAAATCACTGAAGCAAGTTTTGTCTGACTCAAACGTGGAACTAACCAGACAATGTGCATGTTTATAGGCTATGTTCCGACTACAATAACAAGCATCGAATGAGGGAGTTGAGGAAGAGATATCCCAAATTATTCCGCAGTTATGGACGAAGACACCGAAAATTTTACCAGGTGAAAAACGTTTCTCATGAATATGGTTCAAACCTTTGCTGGTGTTGTTTGTTACACGTTGATCAAATAAAGTTTTTTCGACTTAAAAGCTGATGATAATGACAGCAATGTAATTTTAAACAACTCACAGTACAACTGTAACAAAAACACGCATTGTTACTAGAGTACAAAACTGCTGCTCTCTCTATGCCCTCATGTGCCACAAGTCTTCGAAATACCCCTAAAGATCCGTTTGCATTAGCGTTTTTGGCGCTTTGCAAGCGTCGAAGCGTTTGTTAATTTCATTGCGGCTGTGGTAACAGAATGCAAGCAGTCGAAATGCCAGCAAAGCCTATTAACCCTTTCGAAGTGTCAGAGTAAAGCCCATTGACCCTTTAAGTCACATTCATGGATCCCTTAATTACGTTCACGGACCCCAGGTAAGAACCCGTCTCTTAAATTCTGTGGTTAGATCGACTCTGTAGCGATGTAAGCTGAGCCTGACCAGTTGTTTAGCTTCTAGTAGCGTTCAAGTTTCACTTCAAAAGCATGCGCATAGCCAGGGGGCAATGGGGGCAACTGCCCCAATCCCCAATTCCGAAAATAGTATCAATTTTTTTCAGGAATTTGATAAAGCTTTTGATGTGTAAGCAAAAGAAATACTTCAGTGCAATCAACGCAACTGCCTGATGAACCTTTCCTACTTCCGATTTTAGTCGAATCTGATCAAAGCAGTATGTGTTGTGTATTTGATCAAAGTGTTGTGTATAGTTTAAATGCTGGAGAATTCATATCCTGACTGACACTTACCTGAGGTTCAAGCTCCGTGTGGAAGTTGGCGATGATGAAAGACAAACTTGTATCCACGCGCTTGCAATCACTAACCGAAAGTTAAACAAAGAGTAACACTTTCCGAGGCTGTTTCTGGCGCACCAGCTTGCTGTATCTAATTTAATGGTGATGTAGCCTTCATTTCAGGACGTAGGCGTACGAGGCGGGGGTCGAGGGGCGGTCGCCCCCTGTATTGAAAAATTTCAGGGAAAACTCTGTTTTCAGGGCAAGCGCAAGTTGCTCAAAAACCCTGAATCTGAATCCTGAATAATAAAAATATATATATTCAATACAGTGAATTCAGGGCACACTCTGTTTTGAGGACAAGCGCAAGTTGCTCAAAAATTCTTCAACACAGTGAAATTCTTTTTCTTCAACACAGTTGCTCAAAAATCCTGAATGATAAAAAATATTTCAATACAGTGAAAAATTTCAGGCAACTCTGTTTTTTCAGGGCAAGCGCAAGTTGCTCCAAAAATCCTGAATGATAAAAAATATATATTCAATACAGTTAATTCAGGGCAAACTCTGCTTTTCAGGGCAAGGGCAAGTTGCTCAAAAATCCCGAATGGTAAAAAATATTTCAACACAGTGAAAAATTTCACGGCAACTCTGTTTTTCAGGGCAAGCGCAAGTTGCTCAAAACTCCTGAATGTAAAAGTATACTCAATACAGTGAAAAATTTCAGGGCAACTCTGTTTTTCAGGGCAATCGCAAGTTGCTCAAAAATCCTGAATGGTAAAAAATATATTCATTACAGTGGAAAATTTCACGGTAAACTCTGTTTTTCAGGGAAAGGTGAAAAAATTTTCAATACAGTATATTCAGCCAGTAAAGGCACTTACCGTAAAGTTTCTTGTCTTGGAGAACACAACTCGCAAGGAACTTCACCCCCTTGAGTTAACAAGCAAGGTAACTACAGAAGTTGTCTATGACGGCACCTCTAGGGGATTGCATATAGAAGGTTACTGCCGAATTGAAGTTATAAGCCAACTGAAATGCATGCAGGAGATGCCATCGGGACCGAACAAAATGTAACGTAATGGGCGAATTGACGTAACGTACGAAGCCGTTATAAACGAATTCAACTATATAGAACAGATTTTCAAGAGTTTTCGGGCCCAATTCGTATTAAACGAAAACAGTTAGTTTCAGGGCAAATAGTTATTTTCAGGGCAAATTTTTTCCGCCTCCCAGTAAAATGCTTTCCCGTACGCCTATATTTCAGGACCATCGTAAAATTCCTCTCTGATAACTCTGGCGTGCTAGAAATACTTTATAGCTTACCCTTGTCTGTGGCGTCAGCCGTAACCTTAAAATTTAAGGCTTAAGCAGTTTTTTTAAGGAAAATGTTGGTACCCGGTATGGACCTGATTTCTCTGATTCTAGGGACCCGATTTTCTCTGATCCTAGGGACCCGATAATAATTTTCTCTAATTCTAGGACCCGATTTTCAATTCTAGGGACCCGAATCAGGTCCTAAAACATCTTAAAAAAAACCTGGCTTAAATGCACATCGGTGATTTTTGTGTTTGTACAGTTTTAAAACTAAATGCGTGAATATGGCGAGGAAATATGGTTTATATGCCTTGAAGCTCAAACTTTGGCTATGAAGCAATCTAGTTTCAAATATTTTTTTATTGCGCAAGTAGGCCATAGACACTGTTTAGCAACATCTAAGATATTTATTTGTTATGACTAAACATGTACTGTGACGGTTCAACCACAATTATGTTGAGCCTTAATTGCCACCCTATCCTATTAATTTTGAAATCATTCAGCTGCAGCAGCTAGAGTCAGCAGCAAAGTCTAAGAGCGGATGATGCCTACCTAGTAGGCGAAATATATACTCTGTAAAATCTTTGTGTATGATTCTTTGCTGGGAAGGAATTCCTTTCAATAGACAATGTAAGTACGAAGATGCTATATTATTTTGTAAGAGCTGAGGGCATTGACACTGCCATTACTCACAAGTTACAGAAACCTTGCAATCTGTTTTCTCGATAAAACGCATGTGACTAAAATGAAACTAAATCAAATTTTTCCCAGTCGATTGGATTTTGTTATTTGAAACACTAATGGATTTAAATAAACACTTCAAACGCTTGCACTAGAATGGCTAGATTAGTGGTTACCAAACTATTTTGAGCGCGACCCAAATCTGAGTTTGATGAACACCTCGGGTCCCAAGCCTCAAACAACGTAGGAAAAATAATGATTGTATGGATGAGTTCGGGCAGTAAGTTGCTAAGTTCGTTTTTAATATCAGCAATCCACAGCTCAACAATTTTAAATGAATTTCGTGGGGTTTGGGGTTTAAGATCATTTTCGGGATAATTTTGGGGCGCTGATTTCAAAACTGTTGTCAGATTTTCCCTATGTGATCACGTTTTTGAGCTATTTGATATTTTATATTTACGCAATTGTGGCTTTTTAAGCATACTGTTGCATAAGAGGGTTACACATTTCGTGATTTGTGAAGTTTGCTAACATGTTATTTAAACACTAGTGACTTCTTGTAATAGCCATGATTTGTAAATTAGCTTTTGAAGAGCAGTGTGCAGCGTAGAAAACATACAAAAGATTAAACAAACACAAAACTTCAGTTAGTGTATACTGTATACTTGCAACTGTGACTTACAAAACACTGATGAGAAGATACACAGATATTATGGTCTTGCAATGCAAAGATTGTGGTGACAGAAAAGTGTTAAAATGCCAAGAATAGCCCAAACATGATAGTATACTTTTTTTTCATGACAGAAAATAATGCATGGTTGCTAATCCTGAAATTGCCTTTTCTGTGTTTTTAGGGAGTAGCTACTGCCAGCAACCTCTCTTTTTCAGTACCAGCAATAGTCTGCCATCATGTTAGTATTCCAGCGTCCCTGGTATCTTTTCCCCATTGTTTTTATATCTTGGTGGAAGGACTCTTCCTTGCTCTTCCATCATGCTTCTAAGTTTTCAGAAAAATTGTTTACATGACTATGAAGAAAATGAATCTTCACACTCATATTGCATCCTACTTTTTCGTAAGAATTTAACAGCTGTTTTAAAAGGTCGTGATATTTAAGAGCTTTAAAATTTCTGAGGAAGTTTTCGACAACTGCTGTAAAGGATCTTCAAGCATTTTTTCAAGAGGTGTTATGGTGAGTGGAAAATATTTGTCCTGTATTAAACGTCGTATCTGAGGGCCATCAAAAATTCTTGCCCCCAACTTTTCAGTGCTCAGTGCAGGGAACTTTTCACACTAATATGCAAAGCAGTAACTTTCCCTATTTAAACTGTTTCATCAACCCTAGTTTGATATGGAGAGGAGGTAGCACCTAATTTGGATAAATCAAAGGAGAGTGTATAATATTTCTTTCCCCAATCTCAAATCCTTCTCTCTTTGGTCAACTTTCCTTAGTCCAATGCTCTTGGCGATCCCTACTGTCTCACAGACACAAGAAACATGGCATTGTCTGTACCACTTTGTTCCTCAACCAGTATGCACAAATTCTTCAAATTCACCGCAAATCATCCAGTCATGCTCATCAACTATGGTACCAGTCACAGACTATTCTAACATATTTTAATGTACTGTACCGACCACTTATCAATAGGCTGCTTCTAACTCACTCCCTATGGGCCTACGCAGTTCAATAACAACTGATAAAGCATTTCAGAAATTAAAAGCACCACCAGTGATTACAAAATCTGTTTTCAAGTTAAAAATGGTGGGAGTTAACTGTTGAAACTGTTGGTGAGGTTTTGCAATGTTTTGCGAAAAACTGCAAAACGTTTGCTCTGTAGCGGCTAATCCTGACCAGATGGACAAAAATGGATGCGATTTTTGGACTCAGCTCCCCCCAAAACCCCCAAATCCGTTATAAACTTCAAGTCCCCAAAAATCCTATATACCGGTGATTTTCTCAAGTACCCACGTTACAGACAAAGACAAGCAGTGGTGACGTTGTCATTGTACAACTCCGGTTTATGCTCAGTTTGGGTACAATGGTGCCACAGTTTGCAAACCGACCCATCGGCACCTTTCTGTACCCATACGAAAATCATCTCTGATTCACTCCTGTACTTACGACCAGAATCATGACAGCCCTTCCACTTCCTCGAAGACATTGTCGCATTTTTATCGCGGAGACGCAGACTTGTCTGCAAGTGTTGAACTTGCTGCTTAAAATTTACCTGGAATCTCGCATCCCTCAAATCTCACTGACATCAGAACGCGGGCGTCGGTCTATTATAGCATTTTTTACAAAATCTTTGCAAATGTGTTGCCCAAAAAATTGAATAGCAATATCTTCCTTCAAAGGAATCTTTTTCAGCGCAAAAAAGCCAAAAGACCAAACAAATTTTTCACGGCCAACCAACTTGAGATGAGGCCAAAAAAGTCAAAAGGCGAAATAAAATTTTTTTAGGCCAACCAACTTGAAGCGTGGCCAGAAGCCAACCTGTCAACCCTGCAATCAAGAGTCGAGGTCTCCAAACTATGGCTCGCAAAACCATTGCATCGGGCCCGCGAAGACATATTTGCAATAATAAAAAATAATACTTTGCGAAACTTTTGTTTCTTCAGCAGAACGTAACATATCCCGAAAGAATCACATTGCGTAAGATGTCCGGGCCCGGCCCTCGAACTGTTGTGCAATAGGTTATGTGGCCATTGGGCAAACACGTTTGGAGGCCCCTGGGTAGCAAGTCTCTATTCGTGATGGAGACCAATATGACTTCTTGTTCAAATGCAATACTGGTTGCAAAAAGCATACTACTGATCTTGCACTTAAATCTTTCACAAACGCTATTGCAAAAAAGCTTTTCGAGTAAATGGTGGCTTTCATCCAACGTAATAGCTTGGAACTTTACTAAAAAGAATCTTTAAAAACTCGTCACTTCAATGAAAATAGACATTCTTTTTGCTGGGAACATAATTATTCAGAAAAAAACACCAAAAAAGGACGTTTTATGGATGATGCTTTAAAAACAGGGGGCGTTAAACATTTAGATGTTGTGTTTTGGTTGCTGTTTACCCCCTATCAAAATTTCTGGCTAGGCGCCTGTTCAAAAGGGCCCCAAATCACAAGCATGAGTCCCGCACATTTCAGATTGCAGAGGCTCATGCGCTACTGGATTACTTGTAAACTTGACTTAAATAGTATCGGCAAGATGCAATTCGGACGAAAGGTAGGCAAGAGAGTTGCTAAGCCAAAGGTAACGTACTGTTATAAAGTTGTTCCATTTCTATAAAATGCCGCATTTCGGTTCAGGGGAAACTACTTGACTACGTTTGGAGGAAGCGGCAATTTATAGGGGATTGGATTTTGACCGTTTGAATTCGAGTTTCAAGAAATGTAGGCTTGGTGAAAATCGAACTCTCACTATTGAAAAAATGCTATACCAGATTCGGGGTTCGAGTGTTCCTAAAGACTGTTGTGTCTTGGAGGCCCTGTGTGGAAGACGCGTTGCAGATGTAGACGGCTGTTGTCAAAGAATTACCACATTGCACGCGTTTCAAAAGCATTTCAAAAGTAAACGTAGCTAAAAGTGCGTTGCAGTTCATCTGACTTGCACGACGGGTCAAATTCTAGTGCTTTAGGGGTCAATGAACGTACACATAACGCCAATACGTCGGAAAACTACACGTGGAGAACTTTTTGCGTTGGAGAACGTTTGGAGCGGCAGATACGTTGAAGTCTCCTAACCGACACTGCAAACTGCAGTTAAAAAGTGTAATCTCACGCCACTGAGCACACTATGACCTGCTTTAAGGACCGCAGAAGCCAATATATTGGCTTTTCGGCGATGTTTTTGCGGTAACTCGCGAACTACTGAAGCTAACAAACGTAGGGGTTTATGAAGGCCTCATAGACCCTCTGCGTTTGTTGCAAGCACACAGCAGCTTCTGTCGGTCACTTACCCTCTTTACACTGCACTGTTATCGGATTCGCGTTGGATTGGGAATCCGACAAATCACTCAGGCGCGACCGTGAGTGTTTCACCGAGCTGCTTAAGTGCCCGTTTTTTGAACCGTATCCGATTCAGTGAATCCAACCAGCAGAGGTAGGCAGGGATGCCAATTTGGCTTTTTTGAAGCCATATTTTGAAATTCTGGCTTTTTTAACACCTTTAGGTTTTTTTGGAATTAGAAAAAAGCCAGACAAAATCTGGAACTTTAGAGACAAAATCTGTCAGAGACAAAATCTGACTTTTTCTGGCTTTTTTTCAGTCGGAAAGGCTGGGCTCTGGCAAAATATTGTCTGAGCTGCATATTCATTACAAATTTCTTCTGACGAGAATCTATGACCATGCAGGGTGCACAAAATAGTGCAAAGATTTTACTGTTGCCCTAAAAATGATCGATGTTATTGATAAGAAACAAATTTACGACAGTGTAATTACGGGATAAGAAAACGCTTCTACAGATTGGCATTGTAATATATCGATGTTTCTGACAAGTTTTAATGTCTATTTTGTGTTTCGTTATGCATGTTTCGTGTGTATATTCCCTAAAACTGCTATCTGGCTTTTTGGGACAAGGTCTGGCTTTTTTTGATGAAAACAGGTTTGGCAACCCTGGAGGTAGGTTGTGAATCCGACAATAAGGGATTCGAGCAATAAAGAGGTTGGGTGGTTTCTACTGAGTCTTGGGCAACGTTTTCTGTACTTGTTTGATGCTTTAAACTATCACAGCGGAACAGATTAGCCTATTCAAACTAATCTGTTGCAATATACCACATCAAGAGATGGAGTTTTATGACGGGTCATATTTTTAATAGCTTTGTCTGTAGGCTAACTACACCGAGGGAAACAATCTGCAAAATTGAATCGGTTAAAAGCAAAATGAAAAATTATTCAGCAGGCTACAATAGATTGGGCTAAAGGACTATTACTACCCCAATAGTGATAAAGTGATTAATTGGCTCTCATTACACCTTGGTAAAGTGATTCATCCTCTGTGCAAAATATGAAATATGGGAAGTAGATGACTTCAGGATACACTTTGAACTTTGCATCGCAATTATGTGGCTATGATTTCCTCAGTTCATAATGGAACCATGGAGTAGCACAAAATGTGTCATAAAAGTTCATGAAATAGCTTGCAGTTGTGATTTGGTGAATTGCAGTAGCCTACCTACTGTTCATACCCTATGACTTACAAAGTGCCGTGAATCCTCACATTTGACACTCTGTTTTATCGCAGTGCAGAAAATAGACTGATCCTGACTGAAATCTATCAAGTGGCTTTGCAATATGCAAAAAAAGAACTCCCATTTTCTGCTCCGAGGAAGCTGTTCAAATTCGGTTAAAGTCACTTGAAGTGTGCAATTGCGATGCGACGCGGTTTTCCTCACCACATCGCCCAGCAGTTCTATACTATTTTCTCTGCTGGTAGTTGTTTTTGTACTACACGAAACAAAATCCCCTCTCGGCGAATCCAACTACACCTACGAAAAGCACGTTTCTGTAATGGAATCACTATTCACCTTTTCATATTCACCTCTTTCCCAGCTTTCGCAATACCATAGGCCAAGCGCACGAAGCAAATCTTCGAGTTCCTTGCAGTGTGAAAACACCCCAACATCGATCTCGCAAGTGCGTTCACGCTACTCAGCCAAGGACGACGAATCGCTCACGCGCCAATCCGATGCGAATCCGAAACACTGCAGTGCAAAGAGGGTAACCGACATGCGCTGGGCAGATATAGAAAAAATCATCGCCTTACTCCGGTCGTGTAACTGAAAATTTAAGCAACTATTTTTTGCAAAAAGTGATGACCTATCTGGTGCCATGAATCCCACAATTACTGGGAAAAGTATGTTTTCTTTGTTCGCTTTGAAACGTTATTGTGTTATTAGCGCTGGGCTTTCAATGTACAGATCGTATACAGTAAATGCAGTAAAAGACTTACTGTTATTGTGAACTTTTACGTTATGATATCACGTTGGCCTAGGCACCCAGCCCTAAGATAACGAAATGAAAAGCTGTACGTGGTACGCAAACGCCGCAGCCAATACTCAGCTTGCTGAGTATTTATTTCCATTAAATTACAACAGATAAACAATAAATTGATAAAAGCTCAACATTTTTGGTTGGTAATTTTTGTGGTAGTGTTGGCTGTGAGAAAATGTTTATAGACAGACACATCACAAGCAAATGCTTGCATGGTATCTGAATGCAAATTATTATAAGACAATGGGCTGTCAATCATAGGAGTAGCCAGGGGAGGGACAGAGTGGCCATGCCCCCCAAATTTTTAGAAAATATAGTCATTCTGTGCTTTGAGTGGCGGTTTTCCAAACAAAATAGTGTTGACCGTGTTTAACTGCCCCCGAAACGCCTAGCCTGGATCCGCCACTGCCCATCACCTAGGAATTTTAGTGCTTCGGATGAACTAAAGTAACATGGTAATTGCCCCTTGCAATAAGCAAGTAAAGCCTAATTTAAACAAAAAAGCAATTTTTCCTTGAGTCTTTGCACGAATTATTATGATAACATTTCTTCAACACCAGTGTCGATGCCCTATGAGATTTGCGTGCATACCAGCAAACCATTTTAGACTGCATAGGTTCTCAGGCAGAAAGAAGCCAACTTCTTCGATGTTCGGTGCGACCGTCATATTAGCTTTTGCTATTAATGTCCTTCAAAAGAAATTTACGACCTTGTAACACAAACACGGCTGCTTTCCGCAAAGGTACTGGCAAACTCCAAACTCGTAGATCTTTCCAGGTTACTTTCCGTTTTTCTCCCACATGGCTATCGATTAAACCTATAGGCGTTGATTCATTCAACATGCTAGTTTACCATTCCTGGGCAGTTATCGGCCCGCGAGCCACATGACGCTTTCCCATAAGCGTACGGGTAGGCATTTTACTGGGGGGCGGAAAAAATTTGCCCTGAAAATAACAATTTGCCCAAAAAATAGACAATTTCCCCTGAAAGTAACTTTTTAGTTTAATCAATTGGGGCCTGAAACCTTATGTAAATCTGTTCTATACAGTTGAATTTGTTTATAACGGCTTCCTCTGTAACGTCAATTCGCCCATAACGTTACATTTTGTTTCGTCGCGATGGCATCTTTTATATGCATTTCAGTTCGCTTATGATGTCAATTCGGCAATAACGTCCTTTATGCAATCCTCTAGAGGTGCCGTTATAGGCAAATTCTGTAGTTACCTTGCTTGTTAACTAAAGGGTTTGAAGTTCCTTCCGTGTTTTTTCTCCCAGACAAGAAATTTTACGGTGATTGCTTTTACTGATGCAAATATGTACGCGACTTCGATGGTGCAACGCAATGTTTTAAAAGCGATGGTTCCGGATCGTATGGTCTGACTCCCTAAACCTGCCTGAGTTATCGCTGCTGTGCGCTTGAGCGCAGCGCTTAAAGACGCGCACTCAAAGGAGCCAAGCAATCTGCACGTCCGTGCTGCCCGCTTCTAAAACTCCTGTTAATAAAAAAATCTATCATCTTAACACCCTGC
>JGI24158J21664_10013141_pt1 | contig 10939 bp, 6 predicted proteins | sample Ectturendosymbi3_FD_21664 | JGI IMG/M metagenome (IMG submission 21664)
GTACCTGAACTTAATTTTACATCTTATTTCCTGCGAAAGGTACAACAATTACAGGCTCTAGCTTTGCAGCCGGCTGTGTGAGGAATCTCCTGCCTGGTTCTGCTCCCATCTTCTTGCAATGATTCAAGCTTGTACTCATCATCAGGGCCGGCCCTAGCAGATGCGGGGCCCAATGCAAGACCTTGGCACGGGGCCCCTCTGAGCAGTGATTTTATGACGTCATCGTGTTAGTCAACCGTGTTACGGTCGTGGTAGAGCACAAATATACAGTGCAGCACTAACACAAGAATTGAGCACGTTTGCTAACGTTCGAGAGGAAATTTGCTAGTTCTGACGAGAGCGTTCTTAACAATGTAATTTATATGGCGTTTCTAGTGAATTCTCAAGCGCAAGGTGTATCTGGCAAGAATGAATAATCGACCCAAACACCATGACGCGGGGCCCAATGCAGTTGCATCGGCTTATGGCCGGCCCTGCTCATCATTCAGCAATAATTGTAAAGCCACAGTAGTGACCCACACCAAGCGAATCAATCGCAATTTATTGCGTAAGGAAACTAGTTTCGTTTGCTACACATCTTCAGTTGAATAAGGATTGAAGATGTGTAACACACTAAACTAGTTTCCTTACGCAATAAATTGCGATTGATTCGCTTGGTGTGGGTCACTACTGTGGCTTTACAATTATTCCTGTGAAAGGTATTATAGGCAAATCATTTCTAGTCGTCGCTACGTTCGTATTTAATCAATTCTAGCCGTCTAAGGAAATTGTTCACTCGCTAGCTAAGCAATTTTAAACACCATTGAATAAACTAACGTAAATGATGATTCGTTTTCATGCCCGATTTGCTCTAGGGAGGGTTGCGGGGGCAACATCCATAGGCCAACTTGGAATACCTCCCGGTCAACAGCAATTTCAGATAGTTCTGCTTGTTCCACACAAAAACGGGACCAAGCAAGGTCGAAGATGCAGTTACTCCACCTAGGCCTTGGACGACATCTGGGTTACTTTCCCGTGGTTTGCTTTCCCGGTTTTAGCCTGCAGGGCTTGCTTCATCAGTCTTCCGTTTGGCATTCTGGATACATGGCCAGGCGCGGATTTACCATTAGGCTCAAACGGCTTAAGCCAAGGGTACCCGATTTCATGGGTCCCCAAATTTTTGGGAGTAAGGACAATTTCCAGCATTTCTGTAAGCAATTATATTTGAATTTTTGTTTTGGTTCAACGCAAGTTTTTTACTATGCCGCTATCAAAAGATCTCTATTGCAGGGGTGGCCAAATTTGTTCAATAGAAGAGTCATTGGCAGAAAACCAAAAACAAAAGCCGCAAAATCAGTGTGTAGTGTCAAATACAGTTCAGTAAACAATGCAGGTTTTACATCAAAACGACCTGCAACAAATCGCGCAGAGTCCTTGGCAGCTAACCGTAACCTTACGAATTCGTGTAAATACGTTGATAAACGAAACAAACATTGAATATGAGGCGACAACTCGCTATCAATTTGAAATATTGCTATTCACCTAGAAGAGTCACACAAAACATGTTGGCGAGCCGCACTTTGCACACCATTGTTCTATAGCAGGAGTGGGCATTTAATTTGGCTCGGAGACAAGTTTGAGAAGGCCGCGTATAGTTTGAAGCAGGTCTCAGTTCAAGTTAGCCTCAACACTAACGTTTACTGTGGCGAGTTGCGGTATATTTTATATTTGAAGAATTTCCTGAATGCTTCCTCGGGCCACTGAAAACGCTGTAGCGGACATGTTCCGCGGGCCACTATTTGCCCACCCCTGGTCTGACAACTTTGCGGTGTTTGAAAGCTCCCGTTTTGTGGCCACAGAGCGATAAAGCTCACGTAGAACTGCGTTAGCTTTACCAATCCGTGTATCAATCTCCTGGCGCTCCGCCTTCCGTCACACGCAAGGTAAATAACATCCAGTAGGTACTTGAACGTCTCCACCTGCTGCTGTGTATTGCTGCTCACTTGCCGCATACATTGCCTTGGTTTGTAGAGAGACATATAGTATTACCTCGGTATATTTAGCGCTAATTTTCATTCTGGCTCGGTCTCACGCAGCAGAAAACCGATCGAGTGCATGCTGAAGACTGTTGAGAAGATACTCGCAGCACCAAATCGTATGCAAAAAGTAAACAGTTGCTCCTGCACCTCCCGACTGTGACAACCTTGTCGACTCGGCTGTGACTGTCTATCCAATTCATGAGACGAGTGGTTCTCAACTCCTGAGGGCCGCATTCGGCTCCCAGGCACCCTTCGTGCGACCCTCAGCAGTCTTTCAAAAAAACGTCTAATATTTTGTGTGACAGACTTCGTTCTGCTGTAAAAAAACGTGTGAATTGAATCTCACTAAAAATTTTAGTGAGGCTCTCCAACAAAATCGTAGGTTTGGATTTGGCTCCCTTCAGCGAAAAGGTTGAGGACCACTGGTGTTAACTATGAAAAGGAGCGGTGACAGCACACACCCTTGTCGGACTCAACACCAACGGTGAACGGTAGTGATTTAACTCTCTCAACACGTACACAAACTTCTGAGCAGGAATACAGTGACATGACGGCCAGTAACAGGCGGTCGTCAACACCGTACTCACGTGACACTTCCCAAAGCTTTTCACAAGGAACCCGGTCGTATGCTTTCTTTCTCGAGGTCGACAAAGCATGTGAAGACGTCTTTAGCATACTCCCAAGACAGTTTTATTAAGGTGTTTCAGGGACCCGATTCGGGTCCCTAGACTTGAAAATCGGGTCCCTGGAACCAGAGAAAATAATCATCGGTCCCTAGAATGAGAGAAATCGGGTCCCTACAGGTCCATACCGGGTACCTAACATTTTCCTTAAAAAAAAAACCTGTCCCAATATTTCTCAAAATTTTGCTGGAGAGTGAAATGTGGTCTGTATTGCCACGGCCGGGACGAAAGCCGTACTGGGTATCATTCAGGTTTGATTCAATTATTTCGTGGCATCTTTTTTCAAAGCACTTGGCAACGGAAATGTTACTTATTTGAAAATTCCCAAAAAGTACCGCGGGTCGCACAAAAGGTCCTCGCGAGCCACATGCGGTCCGCGGGCCGCGTGTTTGAGACCCCTGGTTTAAAACAATGGTGGTCGAATTGCGGGTCACCGAAATATTTTCTGTGCCTCTTCTAGATGAATAGCAATATCTCAGCTTGATAGAGTTGTTGCTTCATATTTGGCGTTTGCTTAATTTATCAGTGTGTTTACACAAGTTCGTGAAGTCAGTCACCAGCAGTGTTCCCTGTAAGAAACTTTTACATTGAGCAAATGTGTGTTTTGGTGCGCATGCAATTTCACAACCATGTAGACACACAACCAGCGAAACGTTTCGAAAGAGCTATGCGATGTATATACGATATCAAATGTGGAATGTTGCAAGTGTGCACGAATGAGATTTCACTGCGCAAAATGCTCTGGTGGTTCTGGGCAGTTGCGCACTTGGAAGGACACTCGTGACCACTAGGGAGTCTGCGCGATTTGACAAAAATCGGCACTGCAAATAAGCGACTCTTGTACTTCAAATGGTAAGACCTGCACTCCAACTGATCATGTTATTCTCACCAGTGGTCATGTGTCTGGCTTTCATTCGATATTAAGAATGAAACTTCCGAAATTACTTCTAGCCGATAACATTCGCACAGGACTACAGGACGTCATGCAGAGAACAGCAAGATTCCCGTACTCGAGTGAGTAAAACATGGCATCTCCAGGTAAACTCTATCCCTAATACGTCATAGACGCAGTTAATTGCATCATATTACGGTTTTTCTGAAGCGATAAGTTGATGTCTGCTGTAGATGTAAAGTTAGAACGCTCGGAGTTGGCATTTTATTCACGATTGCTGATATGTGTTGGATAAAAAACTAAAATAAATCTACTTTACCAGAGGATTAAAAAAATTAGGAACAAAAGTTTCATTCACCCCACTCCTTTATTCGCCCTGTAAAACTTTCATTTGCCCTGAGCTGAACCATTCACCCGGTTAAGAAACACTGCGCTTCTGCATAATTCATTTATTTGTTAGAGCAGTGTTTCCCAATCTTTTTTTGGCTAGCACCCCCTTTTCTGACAAACAAATTTCTATCGCCCCCCTATCATGCCTAGCACACATGTCAACACAATTTTTCGTATTGCGTATTTGGTATGTTTGAAAATGGTTAAAACAAGAATGAGCGCAAAGATGCATTTCACTACAAAACTTAATTTAGTAAATTAACTCATTTAGCAATTGGAAACCGTTAGAGTTCATGATTTGGAAAATGTTAGAGTTCATGACGGGCTGGCTCGATTTCGTTTCAACAGCATTAAACTTGAACAAGTAGGTGGAGAACACTCATTTGGCTACAATGAGGGTAACATCATTCCCCTGCAATTGCAAACTAACTTCAGTGAACTTCGTGAAGATATCTGTGGGCTGTGACAGCCAAGATACTGTATCTGTGACACATTTTAACAGCCAGCTTCTGTGTGCAGCAACAGGCGTACAAACTCTCTTCATCATTATCCGAGTGCACCACATTTCCTAAACTTAGCAGAACACTTCTTGAACCCTTTGGTGTCCTTTGGTCAATCCATTAATACCGTATTTTCCGCCTAATAAACCGAATTTCAGGACCTAATTTTTGGACCTGGTTTTTGGGGGTCGGCTTATTGGGCGGATCATCAGCATTGGACCAGAAAAAATTGCACTTCAATCTCAGAAATTTATTAAAAGCCGTCAATTTAATCATCTTCATCGTCAGAAGCATCGAATAATAGATTCCAATCCTCGGGCAGATACCTGGTCATCGTACGGGTCATTTTCTGGTGCTATTAGCTGAGCAATCACAATGTTGTCTTCCTCGTCGTCGTCCAAAAAATGGCCTCGGCTTATTGGCCGGTAATACGAAAAAACTCATTTTCAGAGCAAAAATTACTCTGCCACATTTTTAGTAAATTTTGAGTTCGGAGCAGTGCAGGACTGAATTTAATCTGCAGATTTTCAAAGTATTTGAACTTAAAATCGTGACACTTGCAGTCGTCCACTGGCTCTACCATCTCTCTCTCGCTGGATTTCCTTGGCGCTGCTCAAGCTGAAGTGCGTTCTGAAACACACTTCTGTTTTCCGGAATCTTTTCAATTCCCTTTAGGTAACTTATTCTTGTTGACACCTAACACTGTCTGTAAAACATATAAATTGCCTTTCTACTTTCGAATGGAACTCGTACAAGGTTATTATTATATTTGTGATCATTAAACCACTCCATCCAAAATCAGCTCACGCTTTTGGTTACAGGCTGAGTCTAAGTGCAAGCGTGCATTCTCACACTTGACCGGTGAAACGGGCATAATTAAGTAGCAGTTTACCCGTGCCAAGAAATACAGCTGACGAAAACTCCAATCATAATCATTTCATTACAGAGGAGGAAAATTTTACTGTGCAGCTTACCTTTAGTGATGGAAACTGCAATTCATCAATTTATCTCCTAGCATTTTACCTCTTTTGTTTCCAGAACGCTAAGTTTTTGTTTACAAAGTACATGCACACATATTTTTTGATCATACTGTTTTTCATTACATTTGGTCACTCAAAGTTGGTAAGACAACAGAAATATTAACTGGGTCTTCTATCGCCCCCAACCACCCATTTCTGCTTCACCGCCCCCAGGGGGCGGTACCGCCCACTTTGGGAACCACTGTGTTAGAGCATAATTCATTTTTTTTCGCTAGTGCATAATACATTTTTTATAAAGCTCCCTTTCTCTGGAACTCTCTACTCTACCACAGTACATTCTATTTGAATAAGGACTGAAGATGCGTTTGGAAAACGCGAAACTAGTTTTCCTGTGAAATAAACTGTGATCCATATATTTACGCCATTTTTGCGGCTTACTACTATGGAAAAATAGATACATGTAGGTGCAAGTTTTAATCATCGCAGAAATATGAAAGCAGAAACAAGCAGGTAGATTCCTCACAAGCTTGCCGCCAGGCTAAAGTCTGTTGTGTTATCTTCGATCAGTGAAATTAATCACTGCCACTACTGCTTTCCACAAATGTTGACATTAACTGAAAGAACTATGAGACAAGAGAAGGGAGAACTGGCGAGCTGCTACGACAACAAAGCTATGTTTAACACAAGGAAAAACTGAACAATTGCTTCATTGTGCGCTGTCAATCTGCTGTTTGTGTATGCCTAAACAAAAGTATAACAACAATATAATAATTTATTACAGACGCGTGGTTCATATCACGGACGCAATCATACAACACAAGAGCACAAAAATGGTTAGCCATAGCGCATTACAGAATCGGTGTTTGCACACGACCAACGCTGATAGGAGCAAAACACTTTGACAGCACCCCAACTGTAGCATCATTCACCCATCAATGTGCAGGGATTCAGTAGTGTGAGAGAAATGAAGGCATTCTAACTTCAAAACTTCGAGGTAAACAGCTAACAGAGAAAAAAGTAAATGATAAGTCAGATAGGGGTGCACATTGGCGCACAAAGGCATATAATTAAAAATATATTAGAAAAGTTAATTTAATTGATCATTTTCATTGAAATTAACGACTATGACGGGCTTTGTAGATTTCGGAGTACGTTGAAACGCTTGGTCTTTGTCGGTCTTTCGTGGACCGCCATCACGCTCTGTTTAATAGCATAGTTTGACTCTGGCACCCGCCATCGTGCACATGGTGTTATCTCCAGAGCAAAAGTGCTTTTTCTAAGCGGTGACCAAACGCAGGTTTTCTCAGCAGTGGCGAAATTTATGAAGCTCTTGGAAGGTCAGCCTTTTAGAGTTGCAAATTTATTGCTCATTGTTGTAACTAGCCACAGTTCGTGTGTATTTCTCTCTATACTTGTTTTTAATTGCCAACTTTTCGCCAGTAAGGTTTGTCTTACGGTTTACAGGGCTGAAGATGCGTTTGAAAACGCAAAACTAGTTTCCCTGTGAACTAAATTGTGATCGATTTATCTGCGCCACCCTCGTGGCTTGCAACTATGGAAAAACAGATACGTGCAAGTTCTAATCATCGCAAAAGTATGAAAAAAGAAACGAGCAGGTAGATTACTCAGGAGCTTGCCGCCAGGCTAACGTTTGTTTTGTTGCACAATACATCAAATTATCTTCGAGTTTTTATCATTTAAAAGCCACAGCAACGACTTTTACCACTACAGGATACGCACTTACACGGGTCAAATCCATTCGCCACCTCTTCGCGCTGCATGTTTCGTCTTGGTCACAGCTTTTTAAACATTAATATGAAGTCGATTCGTCAGTGTAGCTGTGGATTTACAGAAACGCTCGGACACTCTCTCCTGCAGTGCATTATGTCCTTGCACTATCGCTACTAACGCTAAAAATACCTTACTCAACGAAAAAAATTATAAATCAACCGCAATACTCTGCTCTACAAATATACATAATTATGAACTTTAGCAACATTTTACTTATCCAAAACAAAATACTGTGAGTTGTGGCATTTTGCAATTTTGTTTATTTTGTATGTGTATTTACTTTTTTGTCTTTTATTCTTTCCTGTGCACATCCATTTTTTTCGGCACGAAAGTACACTCCTTACTTTTTTTTGTTTTGCTTTGTTTTCTTTTGTACCTCATCAATTAGTTTTTGTTATTTTTTTACCTTTTGCTTTTTTATTTTTAGATTTTGTTTAAACACATTATTAACCACACCAAATTCCTTCAATTACATTCGATCCACTCCTCTGTGTACATAGGCATGCGCTTTCAATTGTAAATTTGCTTCACTATGTTCTGCATTTGTTTGTCTTCCTAACTGTGCTTATTTGATCTTCAACTGTTGTTTTTCAAAACCTTTCAAAAAGTGATAAACGGGTTGGTTGACTTGATGACCGTTATGGTCTTTCACCAATCCTAGTACCACTCTGTTTACATTGATCAGCTATTATGCCATTGTATTTTCATTTGCATTAATGTTCACTGACGGTGGTTTACTTAGTGTGCGATGGCTTTTTGTATTGCTTCTTTTTTTAGCTGAGCCATATGAAGCAATAAACCATAAAACTTGAATCCATACTCTCCTGTTTGGCCTTCCAGAGTTATCGTACCTACAACAGTTATCTTTACAGCACTGTCTCGAATCCCTTGTTTGTTAATGCTGACTTGTCACTTCCTGGTGCATCCTACCTGTGTATCATTCGCCGTATGCCACTTCATGAGTGTTTTCTTTCGTTTGTTCGTGTGCTGCCGTTTGTAATCTGCCTTATTTTGCGCCTACTGATTAGACCAGTGGTTTTCAATCTGGGGCCGCAAGCCTCAGAGGGGTTGTGAACCATTTTTGGAGAGGCCGCAACTGGATATTTTATGTACACAGCTGTATTACATTTGCTTTATCGATTTTAAGATGGGGGTCGTTGGGTTATAGTGGGTTGCTATGATGGGTTGCCGTGAATGAAGGTTGAAAGCCACTGGATTAGACAAAAGGCATCATCCACGCTCCAATCTTCCGCCAATTGTCATTAAATGAATTTGTCGAATCGTATGCGATCCAGCTAAACTTTATTACGAAATGCTGTTCGGGTTGTGTAGTGAACATTACAATGAAAAATACACAAACACGATAATTGTTTTTGGTGATATTTTAACTGGTTATGGGGGAAGCACACAGGGTATGGACATACGGGCGTCCGTAGGGGAGTAAACGAGCATCTGCGCCGCCTGGAAATTGGGACTAAGAACCAAAAATTTCCAGAAAAACTGAAGTCAGAAGCTCAATTTCGATTAACAATCGATTTAATTCTTGCTTTGGCAGTTTATTTGCCAGTATGACACTCACACTGCACAAGAACCAGGTTCACTACACTGGTTTCATACAGGAATGAGTTTGCAGTTCACTCATATCCGCTCATTTTCCTGCAGAGGCAGGTTGCAAAACTGGCAAAGGGATTATTTTATCGTTGGTCTTCATTGCGTAACAATAACATGGCAGCAAATCCCCAAAGGTTAACTTCAAATAATGGTAGAAGGCATTTTGCTGCATAGGACTGCTGAACGCAGACATCTTGGCAGGTAATGCAGCGAGACGGTGACTACTAACAGCGGAAAGGCACGTAGTTTTGTACCGTGTGATGAAAAGCATGAGTGAATCTGTAGCAGTGTTTCCACAAGTTTGAAAAATACGTTGTTAGTGTGAGACTGAGTGTAAACAACGTGCCTGAACTGAATGAAAAGCTAAATCAAATTACTTTTATGCCGGCTTGTTTTCAGCAGTGACGTAAATATAGCGGTTTGAGCAAGGGGGGGAACTTATTTGAAAGGGGCTCACTGGCCACTGTGGCGGGCCCACTAGCCAACACTCAGAAAAAACTTTAGAAATGATGGTGAATCCGGTTGTGGATGGCTGTACTTAAACCCTACATCACTGAAAAATACTCAGAGAAACGCACACATTCAACCCACTGAAAACCAAAAAAATACTAAAACCGAAATATAACCTAAGTGGGTACCCAGTTTTTACATTTAGATTGCCAGGAGTGCGATTTGCCTTTCTGGCCCTCCGTCAGTTACGTCACTCCACTGTGTGCAAAAGTCTTTCTTGTCCTTCAGGGTTTTTCAATTTATTCTGTAGGATTATTTATTCCTATAAGTTCGTGAGAAGCCTGCCGTTTACTTCCAGACAATTTGCAGACAATCAAGTCGACAGTTTGTAACCGCTCAAATGCAACGACCAACGCTAATCAGAACAGGTCACTTGGATGTCTGTAGAAATTCATCAGTGATAAGAGAATCCTTGAATAAGATCTCCATAGAGATCTACCTCTGCTTGGAAAAAAGAGTTCACGATTCCAAAGGGATTGTTGCAGCATACTTGGTCGAGAAAACGTTCGTTAGCCTGCAAGATATTATCACATTGCTGACCAACAGTTCGTACTTCTAAGCACGAATGTCATTTCCAACAATGGCCACTGAAAAAGAAGATGGATTCTTTCAACCCTCCGGTTCTTCAGCAAACTCGGTTCTGTGAGCGACGTGTGCTGTGTATGCATATATATATATATATTCATTGGCTTCGTGTCGGAGACAAATGTAAATGGATAAATTGACAGGATATTGCATTGTATGAAGCTTTCAGTTATGTGTTGTATAACTCATGTGCAGGCCCGTAACCAGGGGGGCGAAGCCCATTCTAGAAAATGTTTTGCCCCCCCTGGAAAAATGTGTTGGTTATCGTTTGAAACTACTGGACATAGTTCGAAACAATTGGGACCCTCTCAAACAAATCTTCGCCCCTCCTGGTGTCTCAAGCTGGTTACGGGCCTGCTCATGTGTGAGCTGCTCGTGCCTGGGTTTCGCTGCATTTCCCTGTGAGTGAATCTTTTGCTACCTGTATGTAAATGAACTCCACATTGATTGTTTCATCCTGTTCATCAGACTTTGAGTTTAAATAACCAATCATGCTGTCAAATGCCAGTCAAATAATTAAAAAAATCAAAATAAACTTGTCATAAGAATTTCTTATGTTGTAAAATGTTTGCACATTTGTGGAAAAATGTTTTTTATTTGTTATCTCACCAACAATCTCATTAGGTTAAACTTGCGAACAAACTCAGCAAATTGATGTTAATCGATGTGTTCTGGTTAATTTTTTTCGCAGCTTTTGGGAGCGCAATTTTCGTGTGGATTGCGGGAAATGCAGGTGATAAAGCTTATATCTGAAACAAATATTGAATATCTACCTCGGTACATAAAACCTAAAACATGAAACGATGCATACTGGAATATAAATTTGTCATTGTTCACCGCATTTACCAACAGTTTTTCGATCTCCGAACATTCTATCTATTCGTAGCTCTTTTTTATCGAAGGTGAAGTCGTCTGCTCCCTGACGGAAATGACATCATCTGAGGCAGTTGCTTCCGCTTTACTTACCCACTCATTGTCT
>JGI24158J21664_10013143_pt1 | contig 10938 bp, 5 predicted proteins | sample Ectturendosymbi3_FD_21664 | JGI IMG/M metagenome (IMG submission 21664)
CCTACTGGTTTTTGGCCTCTCTTTCTGGTTTTCCCCCCCCTGCTGCTGTATCCTGGCGACGGGCCTGGATTTAACCTCCATAAAGTTTGAGATTCGCGATATTAACTAGTTTAGGTAGGTATGACTCCCCAACATCTACCAACATGGTGATTTCAGGTTATTGCGACTAAAGGCAATGTCAGATACGGTGCTTGAGAAATTTTTGGATACCATAACATCCAACGCCTTTCTTGATAAACAGAAGTCGCTGTTAAAGGCGGTCCCAGCTCCTTCAACCTTGCAAAGCAATGTCGAAAACTGTGTTTTCGGCTGTGTTTTCATGAATCACACGTTGTTGCAACATTATATGTTCTTATATTTGCATGCCATTAGGTGACAGAGTCAAGTTTTCCTGCTTCGAGATTAACGATCGCCACAGTGCGTTTGACGCGAAATTGGTTGGGACGGTGCAGTGTGGCGCAAACGCTGATTTCGCTGAAGGCGCCAACGTAAAATTTATCGAAACGTGATGCTTGGCAGTTGGAAAACAATACTGCTGAGGTGGTAGTCAAGAATGCAATTCTGGTTGAGCTGCGCTGTTCACAGGTTCCAGACAGAACAAACAAACTTTTGAACAAATATATGTCTAACTAAGCCCACGGTTCCTGAAACAAACTTCGAAATTTTGCAAATACTGTGACACTTCAAGGAAACGAACGGGTGAGGAAGAAAATTGTAATCACAAAAATTGACACCTCTAGTGCTATTGCCATGCACAACTTCATAGTTTCAGAAATTACATAACCCATTTAGACGGAAGAGTAACATCCTAAGAATGCTCAAACATTTAGTTTATATCCCTGATTCAGAACGTTTTTACGCTCCCGACGTCTCTCACATGTTTTACAATTTCACTCAAATTTTAAAAATAACTTATTTGCAGGTGATGTTAACCCTTTCTTTGTCACTGGTAGTAAAGTTTTCTAAAGGATTTTCGTATGACGCATTGCTTACGGCTTTCCGAAGCCGTGACAGGAAAGAAAAGGACAGAAAAGGTTTGTTTACTTTTTTATCACTTTCTTTTAAGTTGGATTCGTGCGATACAGTAATGGTTATAACTTCTCTTTTCTCGTATGTTAAAAAGCTGCTCAATGTGCGTTAACCCATGAACCATCGGTGGATCCAGACCAAATATGGCGTTCATGGCTGCAAGAGGGATGAGCTTTCAAGTATCCCGCTCGTAATACGTTGAAACTCGATATTATGTTAGTTGTCACTTCTAAAACATTTCTCAACTTATTTTCCAGAGGTGAAGGCTTTGCGACGTTTTTTCGACGGTTTAAATTAGTGTTTGTTGCGCTGCGATAGGTACTCAGCTGAATTCTTACGATGCTTTTCAGTTAAACAGTGATGATGTACCAAGCATCGCAAAGAACGTGTACGGTTTACATTACTTACACAAAACGTTTGCTCCAACGATGACGCTGAGAAGACATATTTTTGGAAAACTTTATAAGGGTATTAAAAGCGTTACCTCGACTACATCCCTGCGCTGCAGCAAATGATGTAAAAAGTTTATAGTTTGTCATGTCGCTGCTTCAGAACGTCGCAATATTTCCCGTTGCGTAAGTAAGCTAGATTTGTAAGTAGTCTAATGGTTTGATCTGGCGAAATATGCCGGGAAAAAGCTCAGAAATGTTTCCAAGTGTGAGTTACCACATAAAATTTCTTATCAGAACGACCACACACTTTATGAGTGCTGGAAAAAGTCGCAGAAACTAGACCAGCTATATCCAAACAGAATGCCTTACTGAGCCAAAAATTATGTCACTGTCTTGACCAGGGCGCACACTGAATGACATATTATTGAGGGCCCCACACTGAATGACTTACTTTGATGTTGTCAAACTAAATTCAGCTCAAGCTAATATACTGAAAGTGTTCGAATCCTAACTGAAATGATAACACGTGATAAAATCGCATTGAGGAACACCTGCATCAAAAATGTCAAATTCAAGATTATCAAAACAGGGACAGGTTGTCAGTTGTAGGATACTTTGACCACAGCCAAAACCTAAACTGGGCCGCATAAAACCCTCGACTGGGCTGCATGCGGCCCGCGGGTTGGACATGCTGAACTAGACAATAGAAATGAACAGCATTTATGCATCAAGTAAACCTGCAGTAGTGTAGATGTCAAACACGTTGCATCACTGACACAGCTTTTACAAGTGTTGATAAAACGCCACCCTTTGTTTGTTCCTTTAAACGTGCAAGTGCACCGAATCAGGTTTGGAAAAAACTAAAGGACAGCATCAGAAACCCAGCTGTTTATTTCTTTCGGGTTCAATTCATTTGAACAACAGCCTTGTTCCTAGTTCAACAACAACATCACTGATACGCCCACCTTTCCGCAACAGAAGCCATAAAGAGAGGCGTTCTGCCACACGGACATGACTTCATGGTTTCACTGTCTGCGTTACTCGGTTGAGCGTCTGCCGAAGAAGCAAACGTTAACACACACAGCAGCAGCATGATCATGTAGGTCACACTTTTGGCAGAATTAATGGAGCGATACAGTACAAGGCAAGTGTGGGATACTTGTTTCTGGAAACTTCATTTATAGTTTCAAAAACCTTTTTGAATCCGCAAGCAGCCCAAAACGTGCAAAAACCAAAAGTAAAATTGCACAGTTTAGTTTTCAAGAAACATATGAATAACATTATGGGTTTTTGCCGATGCAGTGTAAGCCAATCAACAATGGACACAGTAAAGCGGTCTGTTTCACACCAGTCGAGATGTGCAGTTAACATAAAGCCGCGCGCTCGCCACTTCCGACAAAAATGAGACGAAATTTCCAGTACATCCGCGTTTCTATTACCGAGCCAGACGCTGCGCCTTGACCTGCTCATCTAACAAAGGCTCGCTTGTCCCGGCATGAATCGCTGCATTGTTCGCAACTTTTATCTGATGGGTGCGCAGTACGTTACACTTGAGTGAACGCTGACCAACTGCTATGCGTATATATTTGTAACGTATGCGTCACAAGCAAAAAGGTCAACATTGGCAAACACCACATATAGACTGAAATTTCTAGCGAAGAAGTTGCCATCGCGCAAACCATGAAACAACTTGCCTGTGAGGGGTGAATGGCAGTGAGAGCGAGCGAATCAATTAGAGACTGACGTCAAAACATGAACAAAAAATATTTCTCAATGGTAACCCAAATAGTCTGAAACCACATGTTTTGCTTCTCTTGTGCCAAACCTAATTAGATACAACCCATACTGCAATTCTATGACCCTGGAGCAAGGAAGAAGAGAAATCTTTTCTCAGTCGCGCGAAAAACCGTCAGACATCTATTTCACTGGCTTTTATATCAATCAAGTGCTCTTTCCAAGGTTTTTCACATATTAATTTTCACGTTTATAGCAAGAAAAATGTTTCTAGCGCCTTTCGTTAATTTCCCGATCTCGTAAAAGCGTATTAAAAGTCAGCATGGCACGTTTTAACAAGTGTGATGGTTTAAGCGTGCAAAACAAGGTGACAAAACGCACATTTTTGTGCAACGTGCGCTCTGCATTTTAGAGTTCAAGGCATAGAACTTGAGACCTGCAGTTTTCTAATGTGAGCAAGCAAAACCCTGAAATAAATTATATCGAAAAAATGAACTGCAAAAACCATTGTATCTCGAGAATACAACAGAAAACAATGTGTAGTGATGCCATGAACTGCTGAACTGTTGCTTGTAATGAAGCAAGATTTCACGAGCGAAAGCGTACCAAGAATTTGTGGTGGAGGCGGTAGAATCAAAGTTTATACAAACAGTATTTATCGTTGGCAAAGTACACGTTGCAACCAAAAATAGCAGGGTCAAAACACTTCGGTATTCCAGTCATTTCGATTTTTTGTATCGAATATACCTTTCAAGAACGTCACGTTTCAGAAAATCAAAGCTTACGCTTTCGAAGCATAAGATTCAGACATCTTAAAAAATTTTCGCCAAGCGTTCTCAAGTTCTAAAATCTTGCTTCACCCAATAAATAACCCTGTTCAAAAATCTGCCTAGATTTTCACAATCTTTAAGTGGAGTTTACTTCGTCTTGCCATAACTAATTTGAAACAGCTAAACGAAATAATATTTGGACCAAAATTTTCGCGAGTAAAAACTAAACCTGGAACTCAATATTTCGCGACAATGAAAACCAGCTGCATTTCACGCATGTGGATTCGCTGCAATCCATTCTGTGGTTGGTTACCTGTGCTCAATCAGCAACACTCCTGGATATCAGGTTGCAGCTAGCCCCTCGTCATTACACCAAAACTTTAACGTTTGCTTTAGAACTTCATGTGCCTACTTACAACATGAAATTTTAAAAGTCTGCTCAAAGGGTTATTGACTGCTTGCGACTGCGTCAGAAAAATACCATCGCTCAGTGGATGACAATGTAGCGGAAAAAAATCCCCAAAACGTACTTAGACAACGTCAACCTAAATGACTCAAACTTTTTCTGGACGATTTAATATTGATTTCGCTTGTTTTTAAGTGCGAGGCGACACTAAGAAAATAAGCAGGACAAAAGCGTCTTGAAAAGTTATCGGTACCCACAAGCAGGAGGCAATAAGTCTCTTAAAAACTATGCTCTATAAGTTAACCACGAACACATTTCACCTGCCCACGACATATTCAGAAATGTTACCTACGAACATAATAAGATGAAAAAGGTGTATATTCCACAACGACATATATATATTCACCTCTATACAACAAACATAGCCTACGACTGTTTCCTGCAGACTACTTTAAATCACCCAAGGTTTCTCCATGCAATATCAAGTTTGCCCTTAATGGTAGCATCAAATACAATTGTGTGGTAAGGCAGAAAGCATGTGTTTACCGACTGGTAATCGTTCGCTTCGTCGCAACAGCGTAAGCGAAGTTCTGACCTACAAGCTCTCTCAGCCAGCGCAGCCGAAACCCGGCAACATGCAAAGCTTTCTTTTATTTCTTCGTACACCAAAGTTCCGGTGATAGTTTTACTGATGATTGACGCTATTCAGCTTGGCCACCGCACGTATCACACAGAAATATCTCTGTGCATTTTTTGGAGAAGGAAATATTTTAAATATTGTTTATAATTTCGCCTTTGTTTCATCAGCAGCTTTTACAGGTTTTACATCCAAACGTTATTATTCTCAACTGACTGCATCCAAAAATCAGCAGCTGCACCCAGTTTTATTTTTGCTTACTGAGGTGACATAGAGCGTTGTTTTATCGAACATATACCACTGGTTAGGTCTCGCGATGATACACACCACCTAGGAACGTTGCGGCAAATAACGCGACTACAAATATAGCAAGAGTGAACGAATCCGTTATGCCCTGAACCACTTGCCATTTCCTCTCACTAAAATCTATGCAGAGTCACGTTCAAGGAAAGTTCAGGGACGTCCACCCATTCGGCATAGTATCAAGAAAAGCTGACACTTAAAATATGTTTACTTTGAGCATAACACTGCCGTAAGAGTGGAATAAAGATGAAGAATGCTTGTGGCCTAAAAAGGTATGCTAATGGCCACGAAAAAGTACCTCAAGATTTACCACAATTGTACGACAATACCACAGTATAATTCGACCATTATTATCTTTGATACTGAATGCACGTCGAGATCGATCACTGGGAGTGGAGATAAATCGTACTTATCTCCGATGTCAGCGCACAAAATTCTTACAGCGCCTGTAACAAACGATAAAGCACATACTAGCACTGATGTTTGATTCTTCTTGATGCTGTGGTTGCCGAGCGTCAAGTTGAACCGGTGCGTGCGTGAAAGTTGCCCGCGTTGATTCCACTCCTCCAGCGGTGACGCGTGAGTTTTGCACATTGTTTTCGCTCGCTTTGTAACCTCCCACGCTTTCGTTCGATGGCAAACTGCACAAAATGCAAGCACGCAAAACAAACTAGATTAGGCCAGCGTCACGAAACTTTGATCCAATTTAGATAATCTCACTAAATCAGCGATGTTTATTATTAAATTTTGTGTTGCAAAAACAGAACTGAAGTCAGCTCAACTGCAGTGCCATCAAAATTCGAGCAGAGAAAGCTAGAGGATGTAAACACAAGAATGATTACACACAATATGCGCGTATTTTTTACTTACTGTTGCCCGTTTAGAAAGAGTGGTGTTTGAGGTCCGATTGAAGGTGGTTGCTGGCCATGGCCGTTCGAATACCCACTTGACTGTTGAAGATGCTGGTTATCTATGGGACCGTGCGCCTTACTGGATCCAGCTGGATTCGAAAAGCTGTTGGACTGTAATGGGTACTGGTAATTGTAGCCTTGTTGTACCTGTGAGTTTTCATAAGGTTGTTGCAGCGTCTGATGATAATTGTAATACGAATTTCCGTAAACAAAGTTTTTGTTGATACCGGTAGGCCAAAAAGGTTGACCATGTTGCAGATCACTGTGAGATGGAATTCCACTTTCTACCTTTGGCAGGTTTCCAGAAGGCTCAGCGGAATAGCTGCCCGGCGATGTTGACTTTCTTAACGAGTCGACTGCTGGGCCTTCTGGAGCCACTGCCGCTTTAGCCAGGCCATCAGAAGCTTCCTGACCACCCGCTGAGGTCAAGGAATTTGAGGCAAGGCCTAATGTCTGAATGGAACCGAGGGGCTGACCAGCATCCCTGCCCGAGTTTTCTTTTGATCGAACTGCAGCACCGGCAGAACGTTCGGCTTGTTTTTCCGGCACAACGTTTTGACCGTAACTAGGTACATAGCGGATGGCACCTTGAGACTGATCGTCCCCTGCAAGGCCCATGTTTTGAGCACTTTGTATGGACTGACCACGGTAATTTAACCCATAGCCTGGCGGCTGATAATTAGAAAAGATGTTGCCGTAACTACCAAGATCTCCATGGTCTGCAGGTTGCACGTCATCCGATATTTGAGATTCATCATTTCCTTCAACTGCGGCAGCAGAACTTGTTCCTTGAATCTTTGCATTTTGTTTTTTCGTGCCTAAAGCAACGGCCAGGTTGTTTGCAACACCATGGCTCTGAGAAGAGTCTTGACCTATGTTGCTTTCTTCGTCGCTACCAGTCCCAACTCCGGCGTCGTCTCTAGAACTGTCCTTTGGTTGGTTCCCATTGCCAAGACCGCCATAAAAATTAGGAAATCGAGAACCGTAATAACCGCCTGTCTGTCCTTGGTAAGTTCCTTGCGAACCAGAAAATGGCACAGAACCAGCTGCACCTTGTTCGGAATTTCTGCCTCCACTCACCGCGTCACCGGAATCGGGAACGGCAGGCTGTTCTTGCGACCCATAACCTGGATACCCGTAGGGATATGGCAAGTACTGTTGTGGTTGATACTGATACCCGCCATAGCCTCCGTAACCGTAGCCATTAAAGCCATTGACTCCTCCAGACTGATCACCAGGCCTCAAATAACCAGGTTGATTTCTGAAGGAATTGTATCCGTTTTTCAGTTGGTTTTCCGCATCCACTGAAGCACCGTTAGAGCTGGCGCTAGATGCTGCATCTGGATTGACTAACGGGGGCACGACAGTGTCTTCTCTGTCTTTGCTCGTCTTGGTGGATCCGTCCGAAAGTGCTGGCTGGTAAGAGTTGCTCTGGCTTGTAAATTTATTCCAATCAGATTGCAAGTATCTCGTGTCGTATCCCACCTCCGGCCTGTCGTCACTGCCGAGATTCATGGATTTTCCGTACTGACCAAAGTTTGGCGTCTGTTCGTCAGTTTGTCCTTCAGACTGGATGGGGTCGCGTAGGACTCGTTGGGTGGCTTCTAGCGCCTGGGAGGTCTGAGGAGGATCTATAACAACACAGCTATGTTTACAAAATGTGATCAAACGGTGTGCACAAGAGCCCGTCGCACCCAGAGACTACATAATTTTTGAGCACTACACCATCGTAACAATCTCCTGAAAATTCAGTTTTACATATCTCTTGTCGCTGCGTTAACCTATGCTTGCCATTTTAATTTTCACTTGCAACTTTGCAGTAATGAACCCAGTGGTGTTGGTTTTGTTGAAAGCACTTACTTTGATTGGAATTTTCCATGCAAGCCTGGTCCAAACTGCAATACGGCGTGCCTCCTTCTGGAGGGCAGTAGCACGTTGAACAAGGTTGTTTTTCGAAACTGCAACACGACAAAGATGCAGCTTATTGAATTGGAATCACTACTAGCAAGAACCTTAATCTTGCAATTGCTGAATAATACTGCAACTCTGCCACACCGCAGAAACGGTAATTAGCTAATCATTTCCATGTCACATCATGAAATAGCAAGTGTAAAAATCTGCAAACCTTGATCCAGCCAAATGTTTCGTCCCATCCTCAGCGACGCAACCGATAGCGGTGCATTCCTCGCATCCATCCTGCCGAATATAACTGTCTATGCAAGTTCGAGGAGAATCAGGGCATATGAATTTCGGTTGGTTGGGAGGCAGGAAAGCAGTATTGCCGCCAAAAGTGTCTTGATAGCTGTGAAAAATCACACGGCATTTAATCCAAAAATTTGAGTTCTTACGTTGAAATAAACTCATAGCAAATCATTCCTAGGAAATTAAGAATCATTAGAAGGCGTTTCATCTTTTACATAGACTGCCTACTTTTTTACTGCTATGTTGTTGAAATTGTGTCACTGCCTTCACACATGTCTGCGGTAAAATCAGTCCTTCCAATCAAAAGGAAGGCGACGGAATACCACATGAAACAAATTTAATCATCCACCTGCACGTTCAGTAAGTTTCCTCAACTGGCAATACAAGAAAACATACCTAGTAACTCAAAAAAAAACTTAAATTGAGAGAATATGAAATTTATATTATGTATTCCTTGCCTATGCCTTCTTATGACTTGATGTTTTAGCTCTTTCATTCGCAATGAATGGCAAATCACAATTGAAATACATCGCTGAAAGCAGTAAATATCTGCTTCTGGACTTTGGCTTGGACTTTCGAATTCGAGGTAAACAAAACCGAGACCTCACGAGTTCGTGGCAACAGATAACAACATTTTTGACATTCAACAAGCAAACCCCATCAAATTTTAATCCCGTTTTCAATCGGTCAGAGCCCAGTGGAAATCGAACAAAACTTAACCGGATCCAGTTCAACCCCGATTCATTTACAGTCTCAAAACTTTGCTACCATAACTCTATCGTGGGGTGTTGGAATTTATGTACGTTTGCAATCAGGCAATAAACCAGACGTACTTGCTAGACTAGGTACAGAAACCAACGCACCAGGATTGCGGCTCTGTTAAGGAGAATATAGGCTGTTTGTTTGGNACCACTATGCACATTACTTTGTAATGCAACAACACACAAAAAAAGATGTTCAGCTGAGATATTACTTGATGGTTGCCAAGGGTGTGGCCAAGTTTTGGTTGACGGAGGCCTAAAAGGAAAATGGGGCGACGTTTAGCGAGTCTTAAAAACGTCACAACTACATCACAATGGATAGAACCTAATAAAAACGGGAAGCAGTATACCGGCCTCCCCACTCACGACGGGCCTGACATCTGTGGGATGTACGGTTTCTGCTTCTTACAGTAATGTAAGCCAAGTCAACGATGGAAGCAAATTATACCAAACAAGCTGCGATATTGCAATAACCTTCAACCTAACGTAAAACCTTGTCGTCTGCGTGCAAAGTGAGTCCAGAATCAATCACAAAAGGCTCAATTTTGGTGGCTGCGTGAGTTCAAGACGTGATTTTCGCGATAAACACATAACGTTTAGGTTTTATAACCAGACATTGAGAATTCGCAGGCTTTCGTTGACACGACTGAAACGAAAAACTGTACGCCGCCAAGCACGAACCGCCTTTCATGCGGAGCGTTTCACTTGTATGCTACGTAAAACAGAGCATATCAAAATGGCCATCTTATCAAGAGCCATGATCTACATTCAGGTCATTGTCAGACAAGCCACATGGTCAAAAGATCAATTAACGAAAGCATCTGTCACAACACTGCGCGCCATTCACATTTCAAATTGCTTTCCATCTTTCGAAGAAAAGTGTTTTGTCAACACTTTGTGACGTCATCTGATATATTTGGCGCAAATTTCCCACTACAATATAGGAACATACCTGCATGTAATTACGCCACCACCCACAGGACAGCTGCAAGTCGTACTTCCACTGTCTACAGAGTACGACTGGCCTTCCGGCACTCGGCCTTTCCTGCGTGCAAAACGCGCAATATAGTTTCAAGCAAAATGGAATTAAAAACATATTAACAACATATAAGCTCGAATCAACCACTGAATGCAAGCCATTCGACACTGATTCACTGATGCGAATATCTCGAAAAAAATGAGGTAGACTTTTTAGCGCACAACCACTCCCAAAGGCAGTTTAAAACTTCAAGAGCTTGGAAGAACAAGCGTGCATGTATGGAGCAACGTCGAATCTGTAGAATTGAATTAGCCCGTGTTCATAGCGAATTGTATAGCATTTGGTACCTTTTGCGTATCTCTTGTTAGATCTTCACGCATGTTTACCAATTTACTGATATCTGGTTAACTGTTATAGGCATCACGCAGTGTTAAAAATATTATCTGGTGTTTGCAGATATTGTAATCTAGAAAAGCTGAATTTTGTTTGAATACCGGCCAAATTTTCCACATTGATTTAAGTAAAATTTGCATATTACAGTAGTTTGCTTCGTCAACTTTATTCAGATTGAAACGAAGGCAAACGACGAAGTTCGATGCGCGAGTTCACTTACATTTTCACATGCATCGCACTACGAAGCATTAAAAAAACATTCAAAGTCTGAGCTATGTGTTTCCAATAACGACGTGCAGGTTCATTTTATATTCAGAATTTCAGCGCGGAAAATCTATCTGCACTTAATAAACTCAGTGGCAGAGCATTGCACATATCTGATAACTGCGGCACATATAACAGCAAGATTGTTCTTCTGTTA
>JGI24158J21664_10013145_pt1 | contig 10936 bp, 7 predicted proteins | sample Ectturendosymbi3_FD_21664 | JGI IMG/M metagenome (IMG submission 21664)
AATGATGCATAGTGCGTTGGCGATATGTTTCATAAGTTTTTTATAGATCCTAGACCTGTGACATTGCATACAGTTTAAAAAAATTGCTTCAACACAGCGAGGTGGTGTCGGACAGCTGCGGTTAGTTATCGACGTGCGCAGTTGTCAATGCCATCTGACGCTGGATGCTGAATAAATTTTGCCACAAACTCGGCTTTTCCGCAGCTGGTTGGTTCTACAACAACGCATGTGAACGGAAGGTGGGAGCGCTCGTCCATCTTTCTTAAACTAAACGCACACCGATGCGGATCGGAGGTTTTATGCAAATCGACTTTTTTCGTTACACACGACCATGCGTCAAAGTGAAGTATGAGATCGAGGTGAGAAGACAGCACTTGGTAAATTGTGAACTGCAACGGAGATGGGTAAAATTGTGGTTAGCATCCACACGGTCATCAATTGATGTTGAAACGAAGCAAGTGTGAATATTTGCTTATCGGATTAAAACCCGTGGTAGTGGGCATGCCTTTTCACAACGCAATCGGTTGCAGATTGAAGCAATGGTATGGCTCGTTTGTGCCACATCATCATAGGCTATGCGATGGTTGAAATAGTTAGTTAATGAGCAAAGTAACACTACACAAAGGGACAACAAAACTCACAGAAAGCAAAAACATTCGGAAGAAAAGAAAATTTATACTGCTAATGAGATATATGTATCTAATATTCGAAGTTTGCAATGACTGCTACTTTCGTTAAAAGAAGTCGTAAGATATGAAATGTTAACGATGACGTAAAAAGGCAGACAAACTTTGTTATAATGCTGCTCTGCAAAAATGATACGGTGATATTAATTTTGTTACAGAGCAGGGTGAAACTGACTAACTGTAAACGTTTTGCTTTGGTACTTAACGTCCACATGGTCATCTTGAATAATGTTCAAGTGAAGTGATCTTGGCCGGTTGCGTGAATATTTGCTTATCGGATTAAAACGTGGCAGGCCCGAGCGCGCCCTGGGTTTCGACATTCAGTGACAGGTTAGAGTATGAAGTGGCCGGCTTAGACAAAACATCAAAGTAACAGGTTAACTTAAAATATGAAATTAAAAATTGAAAAAATTAACATGAAAATGGAAATATTACCATAACGCAAAAATATGAAAAATATGAAAAATACTGAAAATATAGGTCGGGGGACGGAGGGTTGGGAAAACTCCCTCGCTACCTGATCCGACTCCAAACTCCGTATGATCTTGTGGCTGGCCCTCTCCTACTACTACTGAGATAATTTACCAATCGGACAAAGAAATATTCCAATAAGATTTCATAAAAATGATTAGAATATAAAATTTCATCTTTGTTCGTTGAAAGTTTCTACAAATGTCAAAATTGTTATGCAAAGTTTTGAAAATTTCGGGGGGGAAGAATGCCCCAAATCCCCCCCCTTGGTTGCGCGCCTGGCGACAGCACACATGCTTGTCGGAGTCCAACACCGACGGTGAACGGTCGTGATTTAACTCTTTCGACACGGACGCAAACGTCTGAGCAGGAATACAGTGACTTGGCTGTCAGTAACAGACGGTTTTCAACAGCGTGCTCACGCAACACTCCTCAAGGCTTTTCACAAGGAACCCTGTCGTATGCTTTCTTTCTCGAGGTCGACAAAGCATGTGAAGACGTCTTTAGCATACTCCCAAGATTTCTCAAAATTTTTCTGGAGTGAAATGTGGTCTGTATTGCTTCGGCCGGGACGAAAACCGCACTGGGTATCATTCAGGTTTGATTCAATTATTTTCAGCCGTCTTTTTTCAAGGCACTTGGCAACGTAAATGTTGATCATTTGAAAATTCCCAGAAAGCATCCCGGGCCGCACAAAACGCCTTCGCGGGCCGCATGCGGCCCGCGTGTTTGAGACCCCTGGCTTACACAAACCCGTATCTGTTCTGTCACCCTGTAGTTGTACATATTGGCTAACATCACATAATAAAAATGAATTTTTTTGCGTAGGCTACTTTATGCGCATTCTCAATTCTTGTGTAGTTGGAAATTTTCAAACCGTCAACCCTGTGTGTCCGCCATCCATCCGCATGCCTTGTTTGCTCGACTGCTGTTCGACGGGACATTCGCGCAGACTTGTAGTTTTGCAGATGTGAGCTGCGCTGACATAGCATTGTGTTTTACTCCCATGTTTTAATGCGTTGCCGGATATTTTTGCAGTTACTGTATGAACTGCTCCGTCGAAGCGTCAGTTGCTGTGTTTTTCTCCGGTATCCTAACTTGAAGCGCTGATAATTTTTGTTCATTACAGTGACACATTGTACAACAACAGTAAGGTGAGTACATATCGAATAATATGCAGATTGCGTCAACAAACCTCGCCAAAACGTTGGTTTGCAAGGCAAATGTGAAGTCATATTATGGGGTTACAATCAGCGTATATCCAGAAACAATGACCACCAAACGCCACTGCTCAATACTAGAATTTGGTAGGGGGCATACTCATACACTCAATCAGTTGCCCAGGGCATCATCGGACGTCTGCACGCCACTGGTCTGCGAATGTGCTCTTAAAAAGCTCGCAAAAAATCCATGCAATGTAACCAAACACCACTCTAAGATAAAGGCTTATTATATCATTGCCACATACATTATATTGTTTTCTAAATCCACGAGTTGCGTTCATATCGTGATTTCGATCTTAGTTTATGATTTGTTGTATTTTAGCTCAAGATTTGCTACAATGATACACGTAGCTCAGTTCGTTTATTAAGTGTTTTTGCCCTTTTAATATTATATATTTACATATATAGAAAGGGTCCTTTTCTAACTTGCTGCCAGGGGTCCAATACAACCTTAGTTCCGCCCCTGCCCTTTGCCTCTCCCCCTTGTTACGTTTATGCATTAGAAAGGTTTGTGCATGGGTATTTCGGCCAGAAAGTCCGAAGCGCATGCGTTTTAAGGAAAATCCACGTAGGTTCATGGTGAAGTTTATCAGTTTAATTGTGCTTATGAAAGAACACGTTCATCACGGTGCACTGCCTTGCCCGTCCTCAAATTTATCCTCTCACTAACAAAGTTTTTGTAACTTCACGATAGGCTTGATTCTGGTTAATTACAGATTTTTGTTAACATTTGCATTTCATTACGACATCTCTAAATAATCACAGTCAATTACATGAAAATGATTAAGATCCAATCCCTTTCGGATCGTGACGAGTCTATTATCGGTAGCCTATTTGCCTGAAACTATTTGACAATCTCATATTTTTTCGCAATGTGAATCACAGTCTGCAAATGCTGTTGCAAATTTAATGCAAATTTTCAGAATATCAAGCCTCCATGCAAAAACGTAAAGCCCCTTCTTGAAAACTTTGACGGTTCTGCACTATTACGATTACTTCCAAAGCGTGGTTATTATAACTGAGGGTGTCAAAAACGCGCAATTACCTTGATTGGGTTTGGCAACTAGTCCTACGCGTAAAAATAGTTTGGGCTCCGCACCGGCACTACAAATGCAAGCTCAGTAGAAAGTGCGAATTCGCGTACGTTAGCAGGCCAAGCGCGGCTCGATTGGAAGCAATTAATCGGCTAAAGGCCGGCACGGCATGTGCAAAATGTAAAGGACCCTTCATTGATATAACGCGAACAAATATAGAAAGCAGGGGCCCTTTTTGTCAAGACCACATGTTGTACACATGAACGTCACAAATTCTGCCATGTTTTGTGGTCTCTTTCTGGGAGTTAATCTTGGGCCCCTGAATCCACCACTGGCCGCAGTGACTTTTGCATTGAAGTGGCGCAGTTCTAGCCAGATATCGCAAACACGACAAGGAAAATGCTCATTCCATTTCCAACAATCGACGAGGCAGATTTTTCATACTACTCGCTATCAAAACAAAATTTCAAAACAGATTAGACGTGACACCTGATGTGAGCGTTGCATTGTTCAGAAGACAACTCAGGAAAGAGCTGATAGAAGCCAAGAGGTGCACCAATCTCCCAGAACTGTAGCCTAAAAATTAAATACAATGAATATAGGCCTTATGTTTAAAAAATGTTTTTGGTGTTGTTGCCTTCAGTTTGCTAGTGAACCTTGACTCATCGCAACTATTGCAAGGGAACCGTTATGCGCAATTTAAAAAAATTTGCTTCAACAAAAATGTACAATTGTCAGTACCATGTTCAGCTTAAGCATATTGATTGTCTATGGTTCCAAGTAAAGGAAAGATACTGCATAAGATTAAATGTTCAAGTAGTTTTGACACCACATACTTGTTCAGAAAAGAAGCGTCAGAAAAATGCACGTTTTATGGATAACGCTAAAAGCAAGGGACATTAAATATTCAAGTGCTGATTCTTTGTTTCTTCTCCCCCACTCATCCCTATCGAAATTTCTGGCTACGCGCCTGGGTCTACATTAGTTTTAGTTTGCTAAGATCATGAGTAACTCATTCAATGCGCGGCCCGACATAATTCTTAGCTCAGAAAGCAATTTCGGTTAGACAGCTGGTCTAGACCAGTCGTTCTCAAAATTGGCAGAATCGCACCCTTGGAGGAGATTTGCGAGGCAAGGAGGCGAACAAAACAAAGGGGTCGAAAACGCTCAACCATGTGGGTTCTATCGTTTCCCACATCATATTTGGTAGAAATGGATTTTTGGCTGCGACTTTAATGCTCTCAAAGCAAAGAAACCGCTTGCTCATTCGAGGTGATCAACGACTGTACCTCACTAAAATGTCGCCATATATTTCGAAGCTTTGTGAAGGCCGCCAAGCACAACCATCACACTGAACTGGGGGCCATCGTATATATCGATTTCTTTAAAAATATTACCTTGTGTTTGCTTTCTCAGGATGGAGGGCGACGGCGATGTTTCAGGAGTGATGGAACAAAAAAGTTTGAGAAACATTGGTCAAACCAGTGGTTCTTAACCTGGGGTAAATTTACTGAACCCCATAAATTGCAGCCAACGTAAATTTTTATAAATCATTCTCAGCTGTAAGAGTTTGTTACTTTCGTATTTTCAACAAATGAGCACCACTGAGTGTATCGGGGGTATATCTGGTAATCTTGTTCGACAAAATGGTAGATGTGTAAAAAAGGTTAAGAACCACTGGTCTAGACGATTATCGGCTTCAGGGGCGTACCGAGGTTAGATGGCGCCCGGGGCAACAAACAAGTTTGGGACTCCCACGTTCGAACATAAGGTCTTTCGGGAGTAAATGTACTGTATTGAAGAAAGTATTTGCGACATTGCTGAGACGTCGGCGGCGCCTGAGGCATTGTGTCCTCCTTACTCCCCTCATCACGCCCCTGGTTGGCTTAATTTAGCAACTGCGATCAAGGCCTACGACAGGGGGTACAAGAGGTACATCGTACCCGGGCCCAGCATGTACTGGGACTCGGGAGGATGAAAATACGCATAAGTTTTTATGTAATCAAGCCCAAAAATACCAGTGTGAACCATGTTGGTTGTTTATAAACAATAAATGCATTTCTAAATCTTAGCATGGAGAATGTTTATCGTATTTTCATTACTACACCAATCACGCTACACGTTTCGACGGGACTCCCCAGAATTAGGCGAGCCCGGTATTGGTCTTTGTACCCTGTTTTTTTTCGGTCATCGATCAAAACGTTTTTGAAATGACCGAAGACAAGTCATTTCGGTCAGAATGTTTCAAAATATTGGCTAAAAAAACACTTTTATGGCGAGTTTTAATACAACTGTGTGAGAAATGACCGAAATGTTTTAGTGACCAACATGTCTCAGCTAAAGATGATCAAAATTTTTCAGCAAAAAAAAAACAGTTTGTACCCACTGGTAAAATTTCTCTCAGAGGCACTGGCCGCGATTGCGCACTACGTGCCTCAAACCAAAAAAATATTAACTACTTCTGCTGACAAGCGTGTGCAAAGTTAAGATATGTACGCTCACCGAAAACAATGCAACTGCGTCTCAGCACTGACGCATGGCAATAACGTGACGAAAATGGACAAAGAAAACCAAACAAACTGTTCAAAAAAGAAACCTTTCATTTCTCTAATTTTCAAGTACTCTTCACTCCAACACATACGAATTAACGAGTTTTACTCTTAATATTTATGTACGAGAAACACCACGCCACACTGTACACAAATCCGATCTGAACTGCAAGTAGCAAATGTTCAATCTATGTACGGCTGAAAGAGTACTGAAGCACATTGCATTGCTCGTAGAACAGACTCATTTCTTTTGGGAGGTGGAGAAAAAACGTTGTAGTGTATTCGCGTGAAGTGAACAAACTAAGGATACGGATAAGTACAAAGGTAAAATGGCTTTAAGACTAAGGCTGATACAATTAATTAAACTACATACAGCGCATTTGAACAAAACAAATTTAGGCATAAAGGCAGCATATCATTCTGGAACGTTCACAGTGCAATAAATTTCCAAACCTGTTCTTAAAATGTGTTTTAGATGCCACTGTAGATATTAATTAATGAATTACAGGATAGCAATTTCAAGCGATTCAAATTTGTGACACCAATGAAGCAAACAACTACTGATTTTTCTTAATGGTCACAGTGCTGTGAAAACGGTCTTCGAATTGCGGCCTTTTGCAAAGTTTTTCAGTAACCCTACAGAGAGAAACAGCAGTTGAAGATGTCTTCATCTAGCATAAACAAACTAGACAAATCCACAAAATATCTGTAAAAATTACAGAAGATTTGTCTATCAACGTACTACACACTCTGGGAACTGCAAAATAATTTTTTTTTGAGAAAATCTGGAAGGTTTAACTGACCCATTTCTTTTAGAGGGATTGTTTGGCGTAAGAAATATTGTCTTATATTCCATCTACACAGCTGCACCAGAGAAAATTGCTTTGTCAGTACTGGCAATAAGTCAACAAAATGCAAAGCAACGTTGGGAATGAAATCAGTGAAAAGAACCAGCTTATTCTTTGTAAATTTATAAGGGTTTTCAACAACATCAGCCATAATCCCACCTAACAATGAAGACAGGTTATCTATTTCAGGCATTTCAGGATATTTTTTCTCTATCAACCCATAAATAAGTAATGCCTTCAACATATGATAACTTCCTACAGAATTTGACTGTACAAGCTTCACCAAATAATCGTTTTTCATGAGAAGTGCAGATATGGGAACTTGGTTTTCCAACAAGGTTCGCACCACCTGTGCAGCTTTCATTGTTATTTCAGAGAAATCCCAAGATAGAATATTACTCAACATCTCATCACCATAGGTAAAACAACCAGGAAGCTCAGAAACATTGCAAAGTGGCAGTAGTCCATCTGCAGTATACCCATATTTGAGGAGCAAATTTAATGCTTCTGGTTGTTTCATTACCACTGCCATTACTACTGGTGAAATACCTCCAATTTCACACAACCTAGATTTGCTAGTGTGAGTTATTAGGAGTTCAAGAAGTTGTAGGTCACCATTTTGGGCTGCTACACATATAGGACATACTCTTACTTTGTTATTATCAAGATCGGTTAATAAAGGAATGTGTGGATCTCCACCATGTTCAAGCAAACATTTCACAAGTTGGAAACGACCTAGCTGGCTAGCTAAGAACAAAGGAGTGCAGTCACTTTCATCTCTGGCATTAACACTGCATTCAGTTTTCAACAACTCACATAATATTTCATCCATGACTTCAGGATTTTCAGCAAGAGCAACAAGATGCAGTGGCGCACGACCAAAACCATCACATGCAAGTTTGTCAGCTCCCCATGCAAGAAGTAATTTGAAACTGTCTACATTTGCACAATGTACTGCTCGATGCAAGGCTGTTTCTTCGCAATCACTAAATACTAATTCACATTTATAGTTTATATCAAATAGATGAGATTTCAGCAGCAAAAGTAAAATGTGTGGAAAAGCAACAGCTTTTAGCAAAATACTTCCAGGCTCATCTTTTCCATATATAGGCAAGAGCACTTTCACAACATTTTCATGATTACGTGACGCAGCCATAGCAAGAGGTGAACCGTCATTGGGATCATATGGTAATGGCCATATTTCAAGTGGGTCATCGCCATTCAGAGCAGCAGCATGTAAAAGCAATTGCACACACTTCACATGGCCATGCCATGCAGCTTCATGTATCGGATACCATCCTCTGTTATCATGAACACAATAATCTTTGTCTTGCTCCAAAAGTTGTTTCAAAATGTCTGCATGCCCCAACTGAACAGCCTTGCTAACTAGTGATACTGAATCTTCATACACCTCAGAAAAGTTCATGCTTTATGCAAATCTTGATAATTGCAGGAATAGAGTATTCTCACCAACATGGATATCGTGGAATAGTCTGTTAAATAATCTAATAGATGTGAAAAATAAACTACATAACTACACCAAACAAAGGTGATGTTTTGAAAATACATGAAAACCAAGATGCACAATTGTCATCTGAAAAATGATTCATAGTTCATGAATTAAACAATATGCAACAAATTCAGATTCTAAAACACTAATTTGCATCAAAAAAATGCTAAGTAAAGTCATAGCATAAGGTGCCTCACATTTACAATTAAAGCTATCAAAGCAAACCATAAATGTTTACATATAGACATACTTTGAAATAAAGATCATACATCCTAGCATTCCAATTCTAACCAGACACATGAACAGATCTATCAAAATCATGAAAAACACTATAAAAGATCAATGCAACCAAGGAGTTAATGACATTGAAATATCATCATTTAAAAACTAACCCCTGCTTGATCATATTTTACAGAAGTGAGTGATGGATGTGCATGTACATCGTTTTAAAACAAGTTTCTGTATTCTTAAAAAGTGCAAGTAGGGTTTATGAACTCATCCGAAAAGAATTATCACTTTAAGTAACTAATAGAGCTGAAGGTAGGAGTCGATCCATAGTTGGAGAATGGAAATTGCCTGGAATCGGATGATGAGACTTCAGACTCCACAGCCCTGGTCACAAGTAGGAGGATTTTCAATTTTTGGCCAACTTCATCTGGCCCTGGGCGTTAACCCAACAAGTCAATCTTTGGCTCGTGTTTTTTTTGGAAAATAGGCTAAAATCAGTGTCTTTAGAGCCCTTGATTGGGTTTCTAGCATATCTGGAGCCAAAATTATGGTTCAAACACCCAATTTTCAACAAAAATGAAAGTTTCACAAAAGATATGATTTGCCATCTCCACGCAAACTTTGGCCAGTAATAACTCAGCAGCAGATTGATCTACAGAGCTGTTCAAACCCTTTAAAGACTCATGAACTCCTGTAGTTTGGAAATTTTTTTAAAGTTTGGGGTTTTTGGTCGATGACGTCATGAATAGGGTATGTTTTGCAGTTATTTTGATGATGTCATTGGCTAATCCAATGAGCCGATTTTGTGGCTCAAATTTTTGTTGGATTCTAGGCTATAATCTGAGTCTTTAATTTCGAAAATTTCGGTTGCATTGATGGTAGTCGTAGTCTGAACAAGATTTGGATTCCGAAATTAAAAAAAAATTCCGGATCCGGATTCACATATTTTGGAACAAGCCCAGAGTCAGAATCTAGAAGTGACTCCGGCCTAGAGATGGCACTGGCCAGCACTTTTGCAGCCAACCCACCTGGAGCTAACAAGAAACCAATTGTTTTCTGGTCTGGCCCTAATACAGTGTAACGTAACCTCAAAAACTAAGTAACAACACTTAAGTTTTCAGTTTATTGTCCTTTGGACACTAAAACCATGTAGTCTTAAGGCAGTGGGGCTAAAGGTCTGCTATGGGACCTTTACTTTTGAAAACTTATTCATCCACCACCTGTAATGTGACACTAACACATGACAAGTATGCGCTAGGCTGCACTACATTTGCTAGTATGTGATATCAGTAGGCTATTATTCAATAACTCAAACTGTGAATATTTTTTTCAAAATCATCACATGCTTATTGCCATTATTGGTAAATATATTTTTGTTGTTTTCTNCAACCTTTTTGTCATAAGAAATGTTAGATGTTCATGCTCATCTATCGAAATGCTACAGGACAAGGTTGCCAGATTTATTTTTCAAAAAAAATCAAACCTTCAGTCAGAAAAGGCCAAAAACGGCCAACAGAATTACTGAAAAAAGCCAAACACTCGATCTAAAAAGGCCATAAAAGAGCCAAACCCTTCACTTGCCAAAGACAAATTTATTAAGATTTGCTTCCATACAACTCAAATTCACATAAAATACATCTGATGTACTCACAATACCTCCACAAAAAGCAATTAATTCCAAACTTTTTTTAGAATTTGTCACTTACGATAGAAATTTGCCAAAGTTTTTTTCCTTTTCAAAAACACCTAAATATAAGTGCCTGAAAAATCAACAGTCACTTTAGCATCATCACTCAAATATTGTACACTTGAAACGCAGAGCTTGCAATTTACTGTAACAAGTCAAAATGCATTCAAATACAGGTTCATTTTCATTTTGCACTGACATGGAATACAATAGAAGCGTTCCCAATTGCCAGTGTAGTGTTGGAAACTTGCTCAGTCCTGATGAGCTCCTTATTGCAATCGCCCTGCGAACTGGTGCCAAAATCTTATAAAGCACATAATGCCGCTGCGGCAAAATTGTTGATGAGCTGGGGCTCCATGGCCTCTGCTGTACTAAAAATACAGGCCGCTTCCTAAGGCATTCAGCCATCAACTCCATCCTCAAGAGGTCATTGACCTGCATTGGTCTCCCCTCTACCTTGGAGCCTGTCGGCCTGACTAATGATGGAAGGAGCCGGATGGCCTGACTTTGGGTCCCTGGTACAGAGGCCGGAGCCTGGTGTGGGACGCAGCAGTTGTGGACACTTTTGCTCAGGGCCACTATGAAGACTCTGCCAGACAGGCTGGTTTTGCGGCCACAAAAGCTGAGGTCACAAAATGCCAAAAATATCATGACCTCCAAAGCAATTACCACTTTCAACCAGTGGCAATTGAGACCACTG
>JGI24158J21664_10013146_pt1 | contig 10936 bp, 7 predicted proteins | sample Ectturendosymbi3_FD_21664 | JGI IMG/M metagenome (IMG submission 21664)
TTGAACTGGCAATTGTTACACAATATATCACAAAGGATGAATCAACCTCTTTGTGACGTGTGACTACGTAATCTGTTTACGAGCAACTCTTCCAGACAGTATTTTTCCTTTATAAAACTTCGAGGCACAGAGTAGACTTGACACCAAACACCTAGTGTGCGGAGACCCGCGACAAATGCAACACCTTTCGCATGCTTTCGCGGCGCCCCTGACAAAGTCTCGCAGCGCACCAGGGTGCCGCGGCGCCCAGTTTGGGAACCGCTGCCTTAGACGATTTGTTGCCATACGATTTTTAGTGTTCCGCAATAAAGGCCAATAGTAGAGCACATTAACACGGTGCTCTTCAACCTTTTTCGTTACCGCGAACCCTTAAAGATGTTTTGACGAACTCATGCACCCTATTTACTTAAACACATAAACTCATGCACCATATTTACTGACACTTCCCCGTGTCCCCCACGTAATTGCGCCCATGTCTGTAAGTACCCGGGTCTAAATAAGCAAGTACCCTTATTCAGTAACTCATCTACATAATTCAATTGATAATGGCTCATTGTCTGCTGCTGATGAATTACAAATAATCATCTTTTATCTTTTACATTCCCCCAAGTTTCGCAACCTGCCTCTGCAGGCAAAGTAGCGAACATGAGTGAACTGCAAACTCATCACTGCATGATACCCGAACAGTGAACCTGGGTCTTATGCAGTGTGAGTGTCATGCCGGCAAATAAACTGTCATTGGCGCAATTAAGTCAAAATTATCGGACTTCCAGGTTTTCTAGAAAATTTTGGTTCTTAGTTCCAATTTCCAGGGGAGGGGTAAATGCCCGTTTGGCCCACCCCTGCGGGGGCCCATGGTGATATACACATTTTATATGCCTTGAAGCTCAAACTTCGGTTAAGAAAAAATGCAGTTTCGAAATTTTCTTTATTTCGCCATAGCCACTATTTAGCGGCAGTAGCATTCATTGCAGATATTTACCTGTGATGGCATGTACTGTGGCGTTTCAATCACAGTTATGTGGAGCGTTATCGTTTACATCAATGACTTCCCTTTACATTTGCCAGTAAGTAGAAAATCAGTCTTCTCAAGCAATCAGAGTCAGACCTACGCATAGTCTCAAAGTATTTCAACTTTCATCTGATGTTAATTGCCACCCTGTGCTACAGTAAATCTGAAATCATTCAGCTGCAACGCCGAAAGTCAGCACTAACAAGAGCAGTGCAAGTACTGTAGTGTACAAAAATGCTGCCGAAGTCGGATTCTTATAGTGTTTTAATGACATAAAATCCAAATATCTTTCAAACGCGTTGAGAGACTCTGCGTCTACGTTTGTCAGCTGCATACGTCAATCAGTCGTTCAAGAATTGGTCAACAACTGGGTACACATATTATATGTAAACAAGTTTTATAGAAAGCCTGCTTCGGAAGTCGGTGTCTTAGACTTAGAGCAAAGTCGCTATATTCTGCTTCCATTGAACGTTTGTTGGTGTAATTCAGAAACGTGTAAAAATAAGCGCAATCGTAATGGCGGCCATGATGACTTCTTGCTCAACTGCAAGATTGGCTGCAAGAAGCGTATGCATATCGTCGTCGTGCATTTATAACATCGAGATCTTCACAACCGCATTTCCAGATCGTTTCACGAGCAAAAGGGTGCTTTGATCCAAAGCAGAAGCTTGGGACTTCACTAAAAACAAGCCTTTGAAGCTTGTCAATTCATTGAAAATAGACTTTTATGTGCCGGCTTAAATCTGAACACAACTGTTTATGAAAAAAGGCCAGATAATTGCACGTTTTANGGATGATGCTTTGAAAACAAGAGCATTAAAGATTTAAAACTTGAGACCCGGTTGTTGTTTTCCCCCCTATTGAAATTTCTGGCTGAGCACCTGGTCTCAAGATTGTACTCATACTGGCTTTCAGGTTGGCACTTAAGTCTGTAGCAGCCTATCTTAATTCATGACACTTATTAGGCTAATACTATTTTTTTCGTGACACGCAACACTCTAAATTGGGAAGTGATTGCAAGACTTTGTCGAATGTAAGAAGCTCAAGAGTAATACCAAGGAGGTGTAATCAGTGATTAATAACAACCTCCAAACAAAATTTTTCCCGCGCAGGTAAAGTTTCACCAAGATGCTTAATCCAGTTGTTTCAGCTAAATTTTGAAATACGTCAAATACACGTTAACTTTTAAGGTTAAAGGGTTAAGCTGAATTTAGCTAATTCCTTCAGCAGTTGAAATTTAGCTAATGGTATCTTGTTTACCAAAAAATCATGAAGTTTTAAAAGAAAAGTTATTTTGGTCAAATTGAATGTGCACACAGGGCCGGCCTTAAGCCGATGCACCCGATGCAGCTGCATTGGGACCCGCGCCATGGTGTTTGGGTAGATTATTCATTTTTCCAGATACACCTTGACCTAGAGAATTCAGTAGAAACGCCATATAAATTTCATTGTTAACAAAGAACGCTCTCGTCGGAACTAGCAAATTTCTTTTCGAACGTTAGCAAACGTGCTCAATTCTTGTGTTAGTGCTGTACTGCACATCTGCGCTATACCACGATCGTAACACAGTTGACTGAACACGATGACGTCATAAAATCACTGCTCAGAGGGGCCTCGCACCTAGGTCTTGCATTGGGCCCTGCGCCCAGGTCTTGCATTGGGCCCCGTATCTGCTAGGGCCGGCCCTGTTTGCACATGTAGGTGTAAGAGAATGTGCAACTATTCACTTGTTTGTGCTTCATGAAAATTATTACTTGGCTATTTTGGCTTTCTGTACCTTTTGTATTTCAAAACTGCGTAAATATCCTTGAAAGTACTATATTTTTATGTCTTAACTTACTTCTTCTCCATGTAGAACCAGAGGCGTCGAGCAGAATGTAATTCTGATCTTCACCCGATTGTCAATAAAGGCTACTTGTGGAATTTTCGCATTTTTCCTGCCTTTTTGGTGTCATTATTATGCGCACCTCCCACATTTTTGAGGAAAAATATGTTAGTTTAAAAAATTTTTTGAAATACACCAAGTTCGTTTTTTCAGGTCAGATGAGCGTGGGAATAGTTGCTGATCTGTTGCAAAACGGCCTGTGCTTTAAAAATGTTTGAAATATGATTTGGCAAATAAAACCATTTGCAATCTGAACAGGGTTGAACATGTTTTAAATTAGACTTATTTAGGTTTCAACAATTTGTGTAGGGAATATCAAATGCTTTTTACAGAACAGTGCAATGTCAGCATTTTATGTAAGAATTTGGATACCACCCATTTTGTACAAAAGAACTGAGTTCTTCTAAGTGGATTGAACAATGGGATGTTGCAGTCGACCAACGAAAAAGTGAAAGGACTGCAGTTTTATGCGTTACAAAAATGGTGAATTGGTGACTGAAAACTGCAATACCTCTCGTAGGCTATAGCCCGCAACGTAGGAGGGGGAAGTGAACTAGGCAATAGACTTCCCGAAAATTTTGAAAAAAGTTTTGAGTTTTGACAAAGCACAATCTTCACGGTTTCATGTTTGATAACCAAGGCGTTTCATGAGCTGTTTTTGCAAATAATTTTGGCTGTTTTTCAACTGTCAAATACCTGACATTCAAAGGTTAAGCTGCACATCTTGTATAAATCACGTAGTTTTCTCTTTTGTTTTGGTGAAATATCTTTAAAATATCTTAGAAAGCACCAAGTATGTTGTAATCTAAAGACAGAATTTTCAAAGACCATTGTAATACCTTTCAAATTTTATTTTAAGTTCCATTTGTCTGCATTTGCATGAATGACCATCAACAAGAGGTTTTCAAACGAAAAATTTTGGTTAAAACTAAACGAGTTTTCTCAGTACAGTGTAACTGCTTAGGTGCAAAACTCTTTCAAGAATCCTTGATCTCCATCCGTTTTTTGAACTACAAGTTTTAAGTGATTGCTTTCAAGTTTATTATATTGTATTATTCTTACTAAACCCTGTTACGAAATAACAGAACACCGAAACAGGGGCAGATGCAGCCAGTAAGATTAGGGGGTGGCGATTTCAGTAATATTTGGTAGCCAAGTCTCATCACGTGTTCACTACTACAAGAGAGATTAAGTGTACCGAAGTGTACCTCACAACACAGCTGTGACAAAACAATAGAGGCAAAATGGCCTTATATCGCGAATGCTGTTTTCCGAATTGTACAAAATCATGGAGAATTAAGTTAATTTCGTTGGTTTTAGGGGGGGGATCGCCTCAATCGCCTCCGCTTGGATCCGCCCTTGCACTGAAGAAAAAATAAACAAGTTGCCCAGTCGAGTGCCTCGCAACAGTTTATTAGGTTTCAAGTTTTGGCTTGCATAACTAAATTTAAGTTGATTGCAAGAGGTGAATGCTCCATTTTTCCATGCTAAGCTAATGTGTAGTAAACAGTGCTATAGGGGATGCATTACTGCCATCACGTTCTTGGTCTCCCAAGTTTGCGAACAATGTCATGAATTCAGGTTTTGTATGATTCATCGGCTGTAATTTTATTCTTTCGATCTTAATTTAAACCCACGACCTGACTGCGCTGTGGTGCAAGCCACCGGCATTTTACAGGCATTGCGTTTTGTTGAAATACTAAAGAGTGTACAAGAAACTTCTGTGATTGTTTTGAGGTTTTATTCTTAGCACTCATGCATTGATGACTTTCCATTGGTCCTTCCGACTTCTCGACAAGCGGGCAGTGAGAGTCTTGTTACTTTTGAAGAGATCTGTTGTGCTAAAGAGTTTTGCACAAACAGCGAGCTTGGTGAGGTCCTGCTGTAAATTAACAGTGGACAATCCAAAGAATACACCGGATTTCCGTGCTAGGACATTGATTTGCTTCTGGCCAACAAACAGAATGGTGACAAAAATCAAATAAATGTTTCAGTCTGGCAATGTTTCTTTGGCGTAATCAAGCAAATATTAAGAGTTTAAAAAATACTGAGAATTCTATATTCACTGGATAATTTATAGTATCAGTGACAGAAACCAGATGAGGGTTTTGTAACATAAGTATTGCGAGTTATTTGATATAAGGCAATCTAGCGGCAAAGAAAAGCACACAGCTTTTGAAAACATAATTTATTCGACGTTTACACTACCTGTGCCAACCATTCTACAACAACGTAATACAAAAATACGATGAAAAATATTGGATGATGTGACCCTTGTTTGAAAGTCATGATTCCCGCAGCTACATGTTGCAGGCAAATGTATGCCTCAAGAGACTCACCAAAACGTCTGTAAATATCGCAAACTGGGTTTCTGAAGATGTGTTTAATTTAAGGAGCTCACGATACAACACATGCGTTGTAAAAACTGGTTGAAAACTTATCCATAACACATTCGAACTTTTATTGTTGAAGTTGAGATCTTGACTGACTGTTACACACTTTCCGAAACTACTCCGGTGCGTATAAAGCGTCAGCGCCTTTAGGTTTCGTTTGATTTTGCTTGCTATACATTGAAACCGTATTTTGATTAATTTACAATTTACAGTATAGTTAATTTGTTATCATTCCTTTAATGGACCTCAAAATAAATTACAGGACTAAGGACATCGAATGCCTGTTTAGGCCTTTCACCCTTTGTGGGCATGGTTACACGATTATTTTAAACCTTTCCAAAATGACAAGGGAAACCGCTTTGACACAGAAAAGCAAAAAATGGCTAATCCTCATGCGATACGACGATAGTAGAGATCACATGTTGTGCATTGGATGCACTCTTCCGTTTTGAACATAAACGACATTTGAAAGAAGAGAAAATCAGATCAATAGAACTAACAATTCACAATCTGGCACGCATTGACAAACAACTTTTTTTCTGTTCTTCTTTTTTCAACCTTTCCAAACACGTTTTGCAAAATCTGAAAACTTAGTTATCTAAACGCTGTCAAAATTGAACTGCCGATGCCGTCGACATTGCGTTACTTTCTTCAACCAACAGTTTTTTGAGTTGGACAAATGTAAGACCTTGTTAGTTGCCAAACATGCTTAGCATGCAATGTTATCTATACAAAATACATACAGTTTTCATTCTTCAACTGTATTCCAATGAGACATATTTGAATCCACCACTTGTCTGCCCATATTTTGGTTTCACTTTCACTCATGTTTTGAGGTAAAATGTTTATGACATGCGATTTATTTCTTGGTTCCATGATTCATCTTTACCGGGGCCACCTCGTTCTGCTTTCAGATCACGTGTAGGAACTCACCATCACCATTCCATAGATGACATTTTTTTGATGAAAGCCATTTTTGATGGTTTATATTGTTGAACAATTTTTACAGCTAAACCCGATCTCTGAGTTAAAATTCATGGAACTTTCTAGTGACGTTTGCCTAACTTCGGTGGCAGTATTGACTAAATTTTAAAGACTTTGAGACTTGCACTTGTTAAATAGAAAAAAATGTGTCTTGAATGAACCAAGCTATAACTATATTAAGAATAAAAACTAACGTACGCTGAAATTCATGTGAAAGCTGCTGGGGCAGTTTAAAAACAGGTTTTCTTGCTTTGAATTGAAAAATGTTTTTAGATATTCATTCACACGGATACCGAAAAATGCTTGGAAAAGTTCGGTACAAACGAATGGATCGAAATTTATCAAAGTGCAATTGAACATCTTACAGAGATAAGTTTCATACCTGAGTGAGTAACTCCTCTGTCTTTCTGTGTGGTTTGACATGATAAACTGGTTATATGAGGTGCAAATGACAAACATAATTAATCTCGTCAAAATGTTTATTTAGTCATGGTAGGGAACTTCGAAGGCTTTGAGATTTTGTCCTTGTTTAAGGGTTTGAACTCCGAGAAGTAATGATGCCGTTTTGCCCAACATACTTGTTGAAAAATGAAAGATATTAAGACGTCTTAAACATTTACCATTTTTTTTCAAATCATGGGGTCTCCTCAAAAGATTTTGTGTTGTAAACGCACTCCGCAGTAAACGTTAGCTGCATGCTCCCTATTCGTTTTTTACTACATGTAGTTATTGATTTCTTGCTCCATTTGCAACGTCTCAGTGGTGAACAACGTGGCAATATAATTCTTGCTAAGAAACAGGCGATTGCTAAGCCTCAAAACTATTCATCTGCATTTGCTTATAATCTTTTTGTACTCAACATCGAAATGTAGTATGTTTATTGAAAACAACTGTAAAGCTTGCAAACGTCCTGCCCATGACTCACATTTTCACAATCATTAACTTGCACGTTAGTCGGAGCTTGCAATTTTTAGGACAGAAGATGCATAAAATACGCGAAATTGATTTCCTATAATGAAATAATTTGCTGATTTATTCGACTGCCTCACCTTAGTGGAGACTTGTCGTTCGTGTCGTTCGTCGTCGCTCGTCGCCCTGGTTACGGGCCTGAATTTCACTGACTTCGAAAACACGCGTAACTGCATTATCAGTAATACTGAGGTTTTGCTTCAATGTGGGGCCCTCTGGTGTTAATATGTCACCAAATGTGCGGCCCTCGTTAAGATACTGACATAATTTTTGGCTCAGTACGCCATTTGGATTGGACATAGTTGTTTTAAAGTTTCTGATGCTTTCTAAAGTTTCTGCTGCTTTTCGAGATGCTTTCTAAAATTTCTATTGCTTTTGCCAAAAATGTGTGTGAAAAAAGTTTTCGTTTTATACAACTTCGCAGCTTCATCAACTTTATTCCAATTGTGACAGCGCTCACATTTAGCTGATTTTTGAAGAACATTGAAAGAACATTGTCAGGGGTTGTAAACTGCCATTGTTCACATCCAGTTGGTATATTTCAGCTGTTGTAAGACCATGAAAGACTAAGGTGGCTAAAGTTTAAATCAAAAAAAAAAATTTCCAAACTGTTATTTCCATGAAAACTACTTCGATGGACAAGGGAGTTCGCTGAAAACTACTTGTGTTTTCATTTAAAAACATGCGAAAGTTTTAACAAAAAAGTTCAACGGAGTGTGAATGTATTTATTTTCCTCTATTTCAAACAGTGAGCAAGACCGCAATGAAAGCTGCTGTTGATGACAGCCTCTCAAAAAACGATCTCAAGTTTTTTCATCTGGGCTAAAATGACGTTTTTGCAGCTACAGCATTTGCAAAGTATTTGCAGATGTTCGCAATTTGTGATGGAAGGAAAGAACGACAGCGTTCAGAAGCTTTACAATCGCTTGAAAGATATGTGTGTTGAGTTTCGTGCTGCGCAATCAACAGCACAGAAGGTCGACTGGAAGTTGTCTGTTACAGGGAACAATTTTATAAAACTTCCGATTAGAGTAAACAGAGCCATCGAGCAGCATTATAAGGTAAGTTTATTTTCGCAAAATGTCTGATTGTTTAACTTCCAAATTTGGCAAGTTTTGGAAAGAATATACTGTAAAAGATATATCCGCTCTTTCGAAAAAGCTTCCTTGTGTTTTAAGTTTTAACGATCTGTGTGAGAGACTTTGCCAAGATTCCATTTAGCTTTTTTAATCTAATAAGCGTGGTGCTTTTACTGGCTGTTCATACTAGACAATTCTTAAATTTTATGAATCTGACTCCGTATTCCGCTTTTGATTAGAAGAATTGAGCACGAATTCAATTGCTCATTCAATACGTTTTCACATTCGATATTGCGTTAGAGGTCCAAAACATTTCAATTTTGAGCTTGTGAAGAGAAATTGTCAAACGTTGGGCAACGAGCACTAAATATTAGGAAATGGCTTGCAAAATGAAATTATTCACAAAAGCCTAAACACTTTCTTTGGCGCAATGCTTCGATCTAATTTCATCTTTGCGCATAGCATAAGTTATTTTTAGCGACAGTCATGTTCCGTAGAAACCTGATAAGAAGAGGCTTGCTCCACGCAGTGTTGACCAACAGCTTCACTTACAAAATGTCACATCCATAGTTAGCATACTTTATACAATATTTTTCGAAAACGCTACGGAACAAGAATTAGTGTAAGCTTTTTACGCTTGAATCTTTCTTCAGTCTCGTTTTTATTATGCCACGGTTCACTTAACAGTTGCTCTTCTTTAGGAGAGAACATCAGCTACAGTCCAGTTGTATGGACATGACCTTGTGGTGGACTTTAGACTCCTGAAATTCACCTACGAGGCGTTTAGAGGTCTTCTTAGACGAGAAATTAAAGATGGTAAACTTTACGTGAGCTTACTGTCGGGAATTAAAATGAATGATATCGTTGAACGAGAAATGAAAGAAATACACAGTCACTGAAACTATTTACTGTATGACCGAATATGTTGATGATTTAACAGCCATGTTCAAAAAGAAAAGATGCAAAATAATTTCAGCGCAGTGCATGAATTAGTTCAAAGATTTTTTTCAGTTTTATTTTGAATTGTTTTAGCATATGTTTAAGAAATTATTGAAACAAACCATGTGATTTTTTGATAATTTTTGAAATTGTACCACATAAACGTATGCGTTAAGCCGAGGTTCTAATCATAGGTTAAATAAAGGTTTTATTGCAAAAAACTTCACATGTCCAAATAAAACGCGTGCTAATGCAGTAAAGGACAAACTGTGTGGTTTCGACTACACAGATTTTTTCAAACTATGCTTAACATTTTTTGCCCACAACAAATTTCCTCAATAACTAAATCCGCTCCTTTGCGTCCACAGGCATGCACTCTTCATCTGTATTTTTCTTCATCACGCTCTGTAATTGTTTGTTTATTTTTCTAACTGTACTTATTTTATTTCCAACTGTTGTTTTTCAACACTTGTCAAAAAGTAATAAACGAGGTTGGTTGGCTTGATTACCGCCATGGTCCTTCAACGATCCTATATGATACGGCGACACTCTGTTTGCATCGATCACTTATTTTGCCTTTGTGTTTTCATTTAATGTCATTTCAACTGACAACTGGCTACTCTTTGTATTATTTCTGTTCATTGGCTGAGTCATGTGAAACAATAAATTGATCAATCAATCAAACACCCGAATTCTAAAAATCTAAGTGCTTTGAATTATATTCAGCAAAATGTATATTGTAAAATCCACTTACCTGAATAAGAAATACATATCTACATTTACGTCCTTGCGCGACTGCATGTAAAATAAACGGTAACGCCGAACGCTGGCAAAGCCTTTATCACGAATAATGTTTTGCAGATCTTCCAACTGAGTGGGAACAAATGGCCGAAGAGATGACAATGAAAGTGAAACTTAACCCCAACTCTGCAGAATATCAGAGTATAAAGAGATTATTCGAAGCCAGTAAACCCGAACACAACAATATTCTTTCGGTAACCTAAGGGCTATTTGATGTGAATTCATGTTGGCAAACACATTGAAATTATGTAAACTTAGATCTACGGGAAACGCGTAAACAGAAACCAAAAGAAAGATTGCGTTGATGATGCACTCCTTTAGCCAATCTTAATCAATTTCCAAGAACTGTCTTTCACCACAGACAATACGAAATATAAACGCAGTGTATAATATTTTGTGATAAGGGGTATTAGGCCTGAGGTTTGGGACAAGGTATTTTAAAGAAGTACTTAAATCATTCAGATTACAGTGGTGTTTGCGGCACACGTCACATAGATGGCACAGACAGTGGTGTAACTAGAAGGCGGCCGTCTGGCCAACACTAAAAAGTTAAGATATGATGGTGAATCCGGATGTGTATAACATTGACAATACTACAACCTGTGAATCACCAGAAAAATGCCTAGAAAAAGCGCAAAAAACAACAACCTTCTGAAAACCAAAAGAACACAAACGGAAATATAAGCTACGTGGAGAACCGGTTTCTACAGTTAGCTTGCAACGGGGTGGGAACGATTCGTCCCCCTGTCTCCCGTCAGTTACGCCACTGGGAACAGACAATCTATTTATGATTGGCGATGCTTTCAACAAGCATGATCTGCGTCACATATTTTAAAAATGTTTGCATGAGATGTTATAACATCAGATGCATTCA